>Ga0207416_1001292_pt1 | contig 34793 bp, 38 predicted proteins | sample PaiPotPPM11metaG_FD_184107 | JGI IMG/M metagenome (GOLD analysis project Ga0207416, IMG submission 184107) | Iron sulfur acid spring bacterial and archeal communities from Banff, Canada, to study Microbial Dark Matter (Phase II) - Paint Pots PPM... ...
GGCCAGGACGGTGAGGACAATCAGCGCCAGCAGAAAGGTCTCCCAGCGAGCGAGCGAACGCAGATTGAGCTTCATGGACCGGCCCCCGTCTTCGCCACCGATTCGGCGCCTGTCGGGGCGCTCTCGGTGTGAGCGGCCGAGCGCCGTCTCTGTAGAAGCGCCTGCAACCTACGGTTGATGAGGGCATCGGTCACAATGGCGGCCAGGATGATGGCTCCCTGTACCACTCGTTGCCAGAACTCGGAGACACGGGAGATTGCCAGGTAATTGCCGATGGCGCCAAGCAGGAGCGAGCCGAGCACAGTCCCCAGGACACTGCCGGATCCGCCAAAGATATTCGTGCCGCCGATCACGGCAGCTGCCACCGCTTGCAGCTCATAGCCGGTCGCCTGGGTCGTGTCGATGTTGGCGTATTTGGACGCCCAGAGGACCGAGGCAAGGCCCGCCAGCGCGCCGGAGAGGATGAACACCGCCAGCGTGGTGCGAAGTACGTTGACGCCGGCCAGCGTGGCGGCCTCGGGGTTGCTGCCAATAGCGTAAATCGAGCGGCCGAAGCGGGTGTAGCGCAGTACATAGGAAAAGATCACCGCGACTACTGCCGCGAAAAAGATGAGGTTGGGGATGCCGAGAATACTGCCGGTTGCCAGGTTGATAAAACTGTTCGTCAAGTTCTCACTGTAGACCTGGCCGGTCGCCGTCCAGTGTGTGCCGAACAGGTACGTCGCGCTACGGTAAACGAAGAGCGTGCCTAGTGTGGCGATGATGGCGGGGATCCGCCCGACGGTCACGAGCAAGCCATTTATCAGTCCGAGGCCGGCACCGATGGCGATCCCTGCCAGCACGACGATGGCGACCGACAGGCGCGGATAGTCTTTCACCAGAACCGCGGAGGCGAAGGAGCCGAACCCGACAATGGACCCGACCGAGAGGTCGATATTGCGCGAGATAATGACCAGCGTCTCGCCGATGGCGATGATGGTCAGCAGAGAGGTATCGAGCAGGATGTCTCGGAAGTTCCCGCCACCAAAGAAACGGGGCGTCCGCACGCTGAAGACGATGATCAAGCCGATCAGAAAGATCAGGATCCCGATCTCGCGAAAACGTGTCACGGCGTCGACCAGGTTCGCGCTCCGCGCATAGCTCGCTACTTTCCAAATCGAGAAGCCGCGGGTACCCCGCGGGGGGAGCCCGCTTGGGTGACCCTCTGGATGTCGCCGGAGGCGCGTGTCGTTCGCCATCAGCGAGCGTCCTCCGTAATCTGCCCCGCCTCCACGGAAGGAGGCGCCTCGGGTACCCTCTGGGTGACTCCCGCCGGCTGGGAATGTGCTTGCGGCTGCCGGCCAACCGCCCGCTCCATGATCTTTTCCTGAGTCGCTTCCTGGCGGGTGAACTCTCCGGTAAGCTGTCCTTCGTGCATGACGACGATGCGGTCGCTCATGCCCAGCACCTCAGGGAGCTCGGAGGAGATCATGAGAATGGCGAGCCCCTGGCCTGCCAGCTGGCTGACCAAGCGGTGAACCTCCGCCTTGGTACCAACGTCAATTCCCCGAGTCGGCTCGTCCAGGATGAGGACCCGTGGACGGGTGATCAGCCACTTGGCCAGAACTACCTTCTGCTGGTTGCCGCCCGATAGCTGGCGCACCGCTTGCTTGAAGTTGCTTACCCCACGGACCTGAAGACGGCGTCCCTCCTCGCCGGCGACGCGCTGCTCCTCTTTCGAGCGAATCCAGCCCGCGACCGTCAACTGCTGGAGGATCGCGAGAGTGATGTTGTGGGAGATAGACATGCTGAGCACGAGCCCTTGGTGCTGTCGATCCTCTGGAAGGTAGGCGATGCCATGGCGAAGGGCGTCGCGTGGTGACCGAATGGACACCGGCTCACCGTCGAGGAGCACGCTGCCACTGTCCAACCGGTCGATGCCGAAGATGGCGCGGGCCACCTCGGTCCGCCGCGCGCCGACGAGGCCGGCAAGTCCGAGGATCTCCCCCTCCCGCAACGCAAACGAAATATCCTGGAAGATCCCCCGGCGACTGACCTTCTGGACCTCCAGCACCGTCTTGCCAATCGTCGCCTCTTCCTTAGGAAAGAGCTGGTCCAGGCTGCGTCCCACCATCATCTGGATGAGGCGGTCTTGGGGTAGTTCGCTGGGTGTCCCCTCGCCTGCATTCTTGCCGTCCCGCAAGACGGTGATCCGGTCGGCGATTTCGTAGACTTCTTCGAGCCGATGACTGATGAAGACCACGGCAGCGCCGTTGGCACGCAGCTGGCGCACGATGCGGAAGAGGTCTTCAACTTCGCGCAGCGACAGTGAAGCGGTGGGCTCGTCCATAATCAGCACGCGCGCGTTGGTCGAGAGCGCTTTGGCAATCTCCACCGTCTGCTGGTCCGCCACGCTCAACCCACGGATGCGAACGCGCGGATCCAGGCGCACGCCCAACCGGCCGATCAGGTCACGCGCCTCACGGTACATGGCTCCCCAGTTGAGGTGCGGTGTGCCTGGCCGGAGCGGCTGACGGCCCATGTAGATGTTCTCCGCGACATCGAGGTCCGGAAAGAGCGTCGGTTCTTGGTAGATGACGGCAATCCCAAGCTTGAGGGCATCGGCCGGAGAGTGCATAGTGATGGGCTCGCCCTGCACCAGGACTTCGCCGCTATCCGGGGCATGTGCGCCTGCCATGATCCGAACCAGGGTGCTTTTCCCCGCGCCGTTCTCGCCCACCAGCGCATGCACCTCTCCAGGACGCACGTCAAACGATACGGTATCCAGTGCCTGGATACCGGCGAAGGCTTTACTGATTCCCCGGAGCTCGAGAACCACGGCCCTTCCTGGCGGACTTCCCGCTTAGCCTCTGCTCCAGCAGGCCGGCGTTTGGTCGATTTTGTGTTGTAATTTGTGCGCTTGTACCTGAGATACTAGCCTAAAGATCAAGCCGAGTCAATCCCCAATTGCGTCTTGCGAACCCGCTGAGACTCTGATACGATGCGATACACAGTGAGCGATTAGGCGGTACTTTGGTGATGATCGAACAGAATCTACCAAGCCGTCAATCACCCGTGCCCGAAGAGCGCCGCCGTCAGATCGCACAGCTCATTCGGGAGGCGGGAAGTGTCACGGTGGCAGGGCTGGAGCAGAAGTTCGGCGTGTCGCCCATGACTGTCCGTCGGGACCTTGAAGTGCTGGAGCGAGAGGGATATGCCAGGAGGACCCATGGTGGCGCGGTCCTTCCTGGACTCTCAGGAAATGAGGACTCATTCCAGGAGAGGCTGGAGAAGGAGATTGGCAGGAAGGAGCGGCTCGCACACGCGGCGTTCACGCTGCTGCAACCCAGGGAGGCAGTCTTCATTGATTCCTCTACTACAGCCTACTTCCTGGCACGATTGGTCGTCACTCAGAGCCTGCGCATCACCGTCCTGACCAGCTCGTTACCGGTGATGGATCTGTTCGCGGTCAACGAGGCGCCAAACGTGGACCTGGTGGGGATCGGCGGTACCTTCCGGAAGCTGACGCTCTCGTTCGTGGGGCCACAGGCGGTGCGATCCATCGCGGCACACTTTGCGGACAAGGTATTTTTCAGCATCAAGGGTCTGACGTCCGATGGCTATCTGACCGACCCCGACCCGTTGGAGGCGGAGGTCAAGCGGAGCATGATCGAGCATGCCGAGAAGCCTGTCTTGCTGGTCGATGGGAGCAAGTTCGAGCAGCGAGGGCTCACCGTCATCACGCATATCTCGCGGCTGTCTCTCGCCCTGGTGGCCGATGCGCCTGCAGATCGGGTCGAAGCGCTGTCCCGAGCAGGGATAGAGGTGCGGCATGTCTAGAGCTACCGAGGCATGCATGGCCGTCGACCTGAGTGCGGAGAGCGGCCCGAAAACTGAGAAGCGAAAACCCTGAAAGGAAATCGGATTGGCGATCACAGGTACGGCCGATCGGTGGAGGGCGGATGAGGCTCAGGGGCTCACGCCCCGAGAGGCGCTGGCGCACCGCTCCCGACTGCTCGGAAGCGACCGCGCGGTTGCCAACTACGGTGGAGGCAACACCTCCACCAAGGCTCGTGAGCGGGACCACACGGGACGGGAAATCGAGGTTTTGTGGATCAAGGGATCGGGAAGCGATCTCGCCACGATCAAGGAGACCGGGTTTACCGGGCTGCGTCTGGCCGAGGTGCTGCCACTGATCGAGCAGGAGTTGATGAGCGACGAAGAGATGGTGGTGTACCTGAGCAAGTGCCAGCTGGAACCGGGAATGCCTCGCTCCTCGATTGAGACCCTCTTGCATGCCTTCGTCCCGTACGCGCACGTGGATCATACGCACCCTGATGCCACCAATATGATTTGCTGCGCCGCAAACGGCCAGCGACTGGCCAGGGAGTGCTACGGAGACGAGGCTGTGTGGATTCCCTACGTACGCCCGGGCTTCACGCTTGCCAAGCAGGTAGGCGAGGCAGTGCGACAGAACCCGAACGTGAGGCTCGTCCTGCTTGCCAAGCACGGTCTGGTGACCTGGGGACAGGATCACGAGGAGTCGTATCACAACGCCATTGGCGCTATCAATCGAGCGGCTGAGTTCGTGGCCGAGCGAAGCCGAGGGCGGGCGCCCTTTGGCGGACAAGCTGTCACGCCGATTCCGCCCGAGCAGCGCGAGGATCTCTTCGCTGCCATCCTCCCGGTTTTGCGGGGAGCAGTGTCGGAGCTGCAGTCGAAGATCCTGGTGGTAGACACCGGCGAGGACGTCATGGAGTTCGTCTGTGGCAAGGACTCGCATAAGCTCTCGCAGGTGGGCGCAGCGTGCCCGGACCATCTGGTGCACACCAAGATGCGCCCACTCTGGATCGACTTTGATCCAGAGCGCGAGTCGATCGACGACCTCAAACAAAAAGTGCAAGGGGGGGCTGCGCAGTATCGCGACGAGTATGAGGCGTACTTCCGCCGCAATCGGTCGGGCGGACCTAACGCCGGCAACGCCGGTGGACCTAGCACCGGCAACGCCGGTGGATCTAGCACCGGCAATGCCGGCCGACCTAGCACCGGCAATGCCGGCCGACCTAGCGCGGGCGACGCCCGTGGACCTGGCGAACAGATGACCGATCCCAATCCACGTGTGGTGCTAATCGCGGGTCTGGGTATGATCGGCGTGGGAAAGGATCTCAAGGCAGCCGGCCTCTCGCGAGATCTCTACCACCGCGCCATCGCCGTGATGCGCGGGGCTTCGAGCCTGGACCGTTTCGTGTCGCTGACGGAGGAGGAGTCGTACGGAGTCGAGTACTGGCCGCTGGAGCTGTACAAGCTCAGCCTGGCACCAGCGCCGAAAGAGCTGGCCGGCAAAGTAGCGCTCGTGACAGGTGGGGCGGGTGGAATCGGTCAGGCGGTGTGTCAATCGCTCGTGGCGGCAGGAGCGTGCGTGGTCGTCACGGATCTGGATGAAGAGGGAGCGAACAACGTAGCGGAGGAGCTGAAGGGCGGCGCTCGGGCTGCTGCGATGGACGTGACACAGGAGAAAGACGTGGTCGGCGCTTTCCGGAAGTCGGTGCTGGCGTTTGGAGGAGTGGACATCGTCGTATCCAATGCGGGATTGGCATCCAGCGCTCCCATCGAGGATACAAGCGTCGAGCTGTGGGACCGGAATCATGCCGTGCTGGCAAAGGGGTATTTTCTGGTGGCCCGACAGGCGTTCCGGATTATGAAGGAGCAGGGTATAGGTGGGAACCTTATCTTCGTGGCTTCCAAGAACGCTGTGGCCGCCAGCAAGAACACGTCAGCCTATTCCTCGGCGAAGGCGGCCGAGCTGCATCTGGCACGCTGCCTCGCCGACGAGGGCGGCGCATGCGGTATCCGGGTCAACACGGTCAATCCGGACGCGGTGCTGCACGGCTCCAAGATCTGGAGCTCGGCCTGGCGAGAGCAGCGCGCCGAGGCGTATGGGATTGCACCCGAGGATCTGGAAGAATACTATCAGCAGCGCACGACGCTCAAGGTAAATGTGTTTCCACAAGATGTGGCGGAAGCAGTGCTGTTTTTTGCGTCTCCCCGCTCGGCCAAGAGCACCGGGAATATCCTGAACGTGGACGGCGGAGTAGCGGGCGCCTTTCCCCGATGATGGAGCTGATGGCTGGGCTTCCGTGGTGATGTATCTGCAGGCCGGACCTCCGTGTCCGGCAATTTTGACCGTCGAGGGAGCAAATTGAAAGTCACAGTTCTTGGTGCCGCGGGTGCCACGGGCAAGCAGCTCGTCGAGCAAGCGCTCGCACAGGGGCATTCCGTAACTGCCTTCGTCCGAAATAGTCAATCCGTGCAGCAGCTCGCCGAGCGCATATCCGTGGTCGAGGGTGACGCGTTGAAGCAGGAGACCCTGTCCCCCGCGATCGAGGGACAGGACGCCGTGCTGTCGGCTCTCGGTCCTCCTCGAGATACGAGTGGCGACACGCAGACCATCGCCGCCATCACGAACGTCGTGTCGGCGATGGAACAGGTCGGCACGCGGCGCCTCATCTACCTCAGTGCCTTTGGCGTAGGTGATAGCCGAGCGCAGACGTCTGTCCTGTTTCGCTGGGTAGCGTTTCGCCTGCTGTCGCTCAACGATCTCTATGCTAATAAGGAACAGGAAGAGGAGGTCATTCGCCGCAGTACGGGACTCGACTGGACGATCGTGCGCGCCGCACACTTGATAGACAAACCGGGCACGGGCTCGTATCGAGTGATCGAAGGGCGAGGCAAGCTCGTCGAGCAGATCGCTCGAGCCGACGTCGCCGCGTTCATGCTCACACAGCTCGCGGACGATCGCTATATCCGGAAAGCAGTCGCTATAGCGCGGTAGTGACGATCCGCGACTCGTAGGCCGGACCTCTGTGTCCGGCGGTCCCACGCGCAGAGGCCAGGACCTGCCAGCCTTGATTGAAAGCAAAATGGACGGGAGGGAAAAAATGGACTTGCATGGCATCCACCACGTGACGGCAGTGACGGGGAATGCGCCGGAAAACGTCGCGTTCTACACCCAAACGCTCGGACTGCGGCTCGTGAAGAAGACGGTGAATCAGGACGTCATCTCGAGCTACCATCTCTTCTACGGCGACGAGGCGGGGAATCCGGGCACTGAGATGACCTTCTTTGACTGGCCGGACGTGGGCGGCCATATCCCCGGATTCGGCGACGTCTCGGCAGTCTCGTTTGTAGTACCCGATCGGAGCGCACTGACGTGGTGGCAACAGCGCTTTGATACCCAGCTAGTTCAGCACGCAGGGATTCGGGAGCGCAACGGACGGCCGGTGCTTCCCTTTGTCGACCCGGAGAGCCAGCGCCTCGAGCTGGTTGCCGGACTGAAGAGCGGCACGACTCCCTGGATCAAGAGCCCGGTGCCGGCAGACGTGGCAATCCGGGGCCTGGGACCCGTCACGCTGGTCGTCGATGCGCTCAATCCGACGGTCGAGCTACTGACCGGCATCCTGGGATTTCGCCAGACAGGCGAGTTTGCGCCTCCCGACAATCCATCGCGGCGGGTCGCCGTCTTTGAAATGGGGGAAGGCGGACCGGGAGCGGAGGTGCACCTTGAAGAGCGGCCGGAGCTACCGGGCACCCGTGTCGGTATCGGGGGCGTGCATCATGTCGCGTTTCGGACGCCGAATGAGGAGGAGCATCGGAGCTGGCAGCAGCGGATCGCGAGCGCCGGTATCTCGATTACCCCGGTAATCGATCGCTACTATTTCCGGTCCATCTACTTCCGGGAGCCCGGTGGCGTGCTCTTCGAGATTGCGACGGATGGCCCCGGCTTCACCGGTGACGAGGACATCGAGCACCTTGGCGAGCGTCTTTCTCTGCCGCCGTTTCTCGAACCACAGCGCGCCCAGATCGAGGCGCAGCTTCGCCCGCTCGGACCGGTGCTGACCGGCCGCTTTCAGTCATGAAGCGCCGGTGAATGGCCTTCTCCCGAATGACTCATGGGCCGAACGCTCCGTCGCCGGCAGAATAATTCCGGAAAGAGCGAATGGACGAGCAGAACACTCCACGGCCGGAGCCTGGCGGTCGATGGGAGTACAAAGAGGTCACGATCCCGCTAAACGTCAGGGAAGGACTGACCGATCGGGAGACGCGACCACAAGTGGATCGCATCATCGCAGACCACCTCGACGAGGAGCGGCTTCAAGGCTGGCAACCCGATGAACCGGTGGACCTCTCGTCGCTCCGGGCACGCGACCGGATTCTGTTCAGATTTCGTTGGTTTCTGGGCCCGATCTACCTCTCGGCCATGATCCGCCTGAAGCGGCTGGTGCGCTAGTTTTCCGCTATTGCCAGACGGCGAGCACCTTGCCCGATGGTGACGACCTCTGGATCCGGTTATTGTTCGCGTCCGACACATAGAAGTTTCCCGTGGTATCCAGGCTGACGTCATCGGAATAGTCATATTGCCCCAGAGCCGACCCGTGCCGTCCCCATGTTGCCAGGGTCTTGCCCTTCGCCGAGAGTTTCTGGATGCGATCGCGTGTCCGTGATCTCGCAAGCCGGCCTCAGGCCATGTGGATCTCGACATTGTCGGCGACGCCGCCGAGGATCGTATAGTCCGTCCGCGCCGTCTGCAGAATCGAGCCGGGAACGTACTCTGAGACGGGACCGTGTGCGACCAGCCGCGCGATGAAACGTTGCCAGGAGACTCCCCCGCCGAGATCGCCGTCCAGCCAGAAGCTCCGATGCTTTGCGCCGAGGATCTCGCGCGGGCCGATCGTGTTCGCCTTCGGAGGCACCCACGACCAGTCACCGCCGAAGGAGTGGAGCGCGTTCTGCATGATCGTCATCGGGTGCAGCTCGACGAGCCGCGCCCCCGCCTGCTTGTAGGCCTCGAGGTCGCCGTCGAACTTCTCGCCGAGGTGGGATTCCCAGAAGGCAATGTGCCCGCACCATCCGATCCCTCCGTAGCAGACGTCGGCGCCGCCGACGTCCTCGATCCGGGCGCTGTAGTTAGGCAGAGCTGCCGTTGTCGGAAAATGGATCTGCTCCTCAGGTGGACGTAGATCGGCGTCGATCAGATCGAAGAAGTGCTCCCACATCGCGCGCTGGAACGAGCCCCGCCACGAGGCCGGCGCAGTCACGCCATCCTCGTTCGCATACTCGTCCATGTTGAACGTGTGCACGTGTCTGAGCGAGAGCCGCTCCTCATTGATCATACGCACAGCGATCTCGTACTGCGGCATGGGCCCGACCGGCAGGATTGCAACAAACCGGCGCCCCTCGTCGCGGGCGGAGCGGATTCGGCCGACGAGATCCTCCGCGAACCGGCGGTAGAAGTCAGCGGGCTCGTCGACGATGCTGATCCGGAAGTCAGGGTATGGATGCTGCGTCAACTTATCCCGCGTGATCCGACGAACGCGTTCGCACGCCTCCCGGTCGCGGAAGTTGATGAAGCGGGCGAGGTCATAAGTGAACTCAACTATGGGGGCCAACTCTCCTCCTTCGGTCAAGGTAGCAGGCGACGAGGCCGCGTGCGCAGCCACGTGAGGCAGGGGACGAAGCCCTCCGCGTACTCGACGCCGCACTGCTGACCTCGGAACCGGGTCGTGGTCTTCATCTGCTCGACGATGTCGACGCGGTCGTGGTCGCGGAGCCACGTCACCTGGCTGGCGTGGGCCCCGAGCATCGCAATCTTTGTCTCGATCACGCTGCTCACGTCCACATACTCGGTTGGTTGGAAGCCGATGCCCATCAGCGTGTCCATGTAGTAGATAGGCGCTACGAGGTCGTGGTGCGGCTTACCCGACTCGTACAGCGGCAGCGTGGCGTGGAAGCTGGCGTCGAAGACCAGCTTCGAAATCTCATTGTGGTCAGACATGTAGTCCGCGGGGTAGTGAGTGATGATCAGCTCCGGGCGCGCCTCACGGACGAGATCGACGACCGCGCGCTGCTGCTCGAGGTCGGACGACCGGATCTCGCTGTCGGAGAAGCCGAGCGTCGCGTGGTCGGCGCCGGCGATCTCTGCGGCGCGGCGCGCCTCGCCGTCCCGGATGCGGGCGATCTCCTCGGAGCTGTGCACGTAGCTGCCGCGGTCGCCCTTCGTCGCATGGCACATGATCACCTCGTGTCCCTCACGGACGAAGCGGGCGAGCGTACCGCCGCAGAGGATCTCGAGGTCGTCGGGATGGGCACCGACGGCGAGGACTCTCATGCCGGACCCTCCGCAGTAAGAGCGAACAGGTGTTCCTCGACTGCGTTCAGCGCGAGTCTCGCCCCACCGAGCGCGACCGCTTCGTCGCCGAGGGTCGAAAGTGTGATCCTCGGTGGTACCGGGACCAGGGCGCGGATCCGCCGCTGCAGCGGCTCCAGCAGGCGTTCGCCGGCACGCGAGATACCGCCACCAATGATCACGGCGGCTGGGTTCAGGACGACAACCGCAGCGGCGATGCCGCGCGCGAGCCGCTCGACGAGCTTGTCGACCACTTCGGTGGCCGCCTCGTCTCCCTGGACGGCTGCCGTGAACACCACCTCGGCGTCGATCGCGTACAGTTCGCCGTGGACGAGCTGATGAAGGATAGAGTTCGGATGGCGCTCTGCGCTGCGGCGCCCGAGACGGGCAAAGGCGGTGCCGCCGGCGGCCTGTTCGAATGCGCCCAGCCGGTCCTCGGGCGCCTCGGGGTCAAAGAGCGGAAGATAGCCGACTTCACCCGCCGCGCCGCTCGCTCCACGATAGACGTTCCCTCCAATCAGGATGCCGCCGCCGATGCCAACGCCGATCTGAGCGTAGAAGGCGTCGTCGATGCCCTGGGCAGCGCCGAGCCAGCGCTCGGCGAGAGGTGAACCTCGTTGTCGACGAGTATTTGACAGGGGAAGTACCTCCTGAGCCGACGCTCGAGCCGGATACCCTCCCATCCACCAAGTTGTGGTGCAAGCGTCACCGCACCGAGGATGGGATCGACGACCCCTGGCGTCCCCACGCCGACCGCTTTCAGATCCGTCAGTGAGACGCCACCCGCCTCGAGCGCGGTATGGGCGACGGCACGCACCTTTTCGAGCATCACGTCGGCGTCGGCGCGCTCGCGCGCCGAAGTCCGCCTGCGCTCGGTCGCGAGGACGCGGCCGTCGAGGTCGGTCACGATCGCGAGTGTTTTGTTTGCGCCGATGTCGATCCCGAGCACGTAGCCGAGGTTGGACTGGAACCGGAGCAGCCGCGCCCGTGGGCCCGGCCGCCGCGGCGGACCAGCGGGTACGCTCTCCAACACGTAGCCGGTGTCGAGCAGAGACTCCACGACGTCCTTCACCGTTGGTTTCGACAAGCCGGTGATGCGCGCCAGCTCGGTGCGCGAGAGCGGGCCGTCGGTTCGGATCGCACGCAGGATCGCGGTCGAGTTGAGCCGGCGCAGGAGGCTCGGGGAACCTGCCGGAAGGCGATGGGCCATTTGACTCTGATAGGACGGGATGATACAAATGGTACGGTCGGATGTTAGAAAACTTCCCTATCAATTTGCAAGTAGACGCGAGAGATATCCGATGACGCGGTTCGACCGCTCACGCTTCGACCATGTCGGCCTCGTGACGGAGGAGCCCCAAGAGGGCGAGAGCTGGGTCGAAGCGACCAGGGTCTGGGTGACGAGCCCGCGTGCCCACACGTGCAACGTCGAGTGGCTCCGCTACGAGCCCGACTCGCCCGTAACGGGGCCGCTGAGGACGCAACCGCACGTCGCCTACCGCGTCGCCGATGTGCACCAGGCGGTCGAAGGCCACAAGATCCTGATAGAACCCTTCGACGTCGGGAACGGCTTCGTGACAGTGGCGTTCGTCGAGGTCGACGGTGCAGTTGTCGAGTTCATGCAGTACACGAATCCGGACGAGGAGGGCTGGTTCTGAGCACGCCCCGCAATACCAAGATCAGTGTGCGGAACGCGACCAAGACCTACGAGGCGAAGACCGGGCCGGTCAGAGCGCTCGACAACTTCTCGGTCGATGTCCAGGAAGGCGAGCTCGTCTGTGTGCTCGGCCCGAGCGGCTGCGGAAAGACGACGCTCCTCTGGGCGCTCTCGGGCCTGCATGCGCTGACCAGAGGGGAGATCGTGCTCGACGGCACGCCGATCAAAGGACCGCGCCCTCAGGAGATCGGGATGATCTTCCAGGACGCGAACCTGCTGCCATGGCGCAACCTCCGCCAGAACATTGCGTTCCCGTTCGAGATCAAGCGTCGCCGGGCGAACGCCGACCGCATTGCGCAGCTACTCGAGGAGACGAGTTTGACGGGCTTTGAACGCGCTTACCCGCGGGAGCTGTCGGGGGGGATGCAGCAGCGCGCGTCAATCGTGCGGGCGCTCGCACAGGACCCGGCGGTTCTCCTGATGGACGAGCCGTTCGGGCAGCTGGACGCGTTCACTCGCGATGAGATGAATCTGCTCCTGCTCCGGCTGTGGTCAGAGAGCCGGAAGACGGTTGTCTTCGTGACGCACAACATCAGCGAGGCGATCTTCCTGGCCGACAGAGTCGTCGTCATGACGCCGCGGCCGGGACGGCTCGCCCGGATCTTCGAGATCGAGCTACCCCGGCCGCGGACGGTCGAGATGACCTTCGAACCGGATTTCATCGCCCTGATCCAGGAGATCAAGCAGGTCGTTCAGTCGGGTGGGCGCCACATGGTGGAGGTAGCGTAAGCAAAGTGCGGAGCGAGCTGAGAGACGAGATTCCGACCTTCGGGGAAGAAGCCCCTACCGTTGACCACGGTCCAATCGAGTGGAGGGGGCTGACCTCGATCCAGATGGCGAGGAGCCTCCTGGAGGTCAGCGCGATCATCGCCGTGGCGGCGGCGGTCTTCTTTGGCCTGGAGGCCGCGCTGAGCCTGTCGGGAACACCGAGCTACGTGTTCCCGAAGCCGACCGCCATCGTCAACACGCTCTTCACCGAGTTCGGCTCGATCTACGCCTCGGCGCTCTGGTCGACCCTGCAGGTTCTGCTGATCGGCTTTGCGATCGGGGCCTCGATCGGCCTCGTGCTCGCCGCCGTGATTACCCAGGTACCGTTCGTGGAGAAGATCGTCGCCCCCTACGTTCTCATCTTGGTGACGACGCCCATGATCGCGCTCGTCCCATTCCTCACACTGGAGATCGGCTTCAGCAACGAGCCGCGCATCATCGCCGTTGCACTCGCCTCCGGGCCCATGGTCATGATCAACGCCGCAACCGGCTTCCGCCGCACCGATCTGGCAAAGATCGCGCTCGCCCGCTCCTACGGGGCGAGCACGTTGCAAATTTTCCGCAAGATTCGCTTCCCGCTCGCTCTGCCCATGATCATTGTCGGCTTCATGGTCGGCTCGATTTTCGGACTGCTCACCGCGGTCGGCGCTGAGATGGTCTCATCGCAGGAAGGGCTCGGCCACGAGATCGTTTACTTCTCGACCTTTCCGCGGACGACTCCGGAGGAGTGGGCGGCGATCTTGATCGTCGCGCTGCTCGGGATCAGCATTTATCTGATCTTCTACTTCATCGGGAAACGCTGGGCCAGCTGGGAGGCCTAAAGAGGACAGACACTGGAAGAGGAGGCTTGCCATGGAACTTGAGAAGAACGTGCTCGAAGAGTTGTTCGAGGAGCGCCTGACCAGGCGCGAGGCGGTGAAACGGGCCGCGCAGGTGAGCGCTGCCCTTGGGTTGGGGCCGCTTCTGATAGCGAGCAGAGCGACCAGTAGCGCCTACGCGCGGACGACCAAGGTCGACGTAGTACGCTGGATCTCGCCACGCGGCACACTCGACGTCATGGACGACTACGAGCTCTGGATTGCGATCAAGCAGGGCTTCTTCGCCAGGCACAACCTCCAGGTGGAGCTGATCGCCGGGCCGATCTCGGACGCGCTCGCGACCACGAAGTTCGTGGCTCAGCACAAGGCCGACATGGGCTACCCCTCCCCCGGCGTGCTTACCGCCTCGATTGACGGTGGCATCCCGGTTATTGCGGCGTGGGAGATGATGGACGGCCAAACCTTCGACTTCTCACTACCGCCCAACAGTACCATCACGAGCCCCAAGCAGCTGGCGGGCAAGACAATCGCACTCGGTTCGGCGGGCTGGTCCGTGATTGTCGATCCGATGCTTGTCGAAGTCGGCGTCGACCCGAAGTCTGTCAAGTACGTCAACGCGGGTGCGCAGTGGAGCGAGGCGGTCGCGCAGGGCAAGGTGGATGCAGGACTGTCCTGGGAGGGGCTGCGAGCCCAGCTCCTCGGACAGGGTCTGAAGCTGAAGTTCTTGATCGGCACGAAGTTCTCCAGGTTCCCGTCGAACTCGTACGCGATCCGCAAGGCCGATCTCTCCAACGCCCAGATGCGAGACGTCTATACGCGCTTCTTCCGAGGTATGGTGGAAGGGTTCGAGTTCATGCGGTTCAATCCTCGGGCGGCGGCGCAGATCACCTACGACGCTCGACCGGCCCTGGCCAAGACCCTCTCGGCGCAGCTGGCGCTCGACTCGATGGTGCAGCTCGGTAGCCTCTACCACCTCTCGAGACGCGAGGGGCACGGATATGGCTGGCACAACCCCGCCAGCTGGAGGAGCTACCTGCACGTCATCTATAAGCTGGGGCAGACCAAACGTCTTCTCACGCCGGCAGAGGTCCTCACCAACCAGTTTGTCCAGCCCGCGAACTCTGGTGCGCACATCGCCCTTGCACGGAAGCAGGCCAGGGCGTTCAAGCTGAACGCCCAGTTCGCGAAGACCAAGGTTCCAGCGAACGAACCGCTCTAGCGACGATTCGGCGACGGGCGCCCCTCCCAGCAGGGGCGCCCGGGATCACTGAAGGAGACGCGAATGGCCAATCCTCTCGCGGGACACACCAACACCTACCACACGTACGGTTTCGCGGAGGCACTCGAGGGTATCGCGGACGCGGGCTACCGCTACGTCGAGCTGTCGGCCGTCCCGGGCTGGACGGAGCACGTCGACCTTGACCGGCCACCTGCCGACGTGCGGCGCGTCGTCGAGGGCTACGGACTGGAGGTGGTCAGCCTCAGTGGTCACTCGGACCTGACGACCCGGGAAGGGCTCGATCACGGGATCAAGGCGATTCGGTGGGCTGCCGAGTACGGCATCCCGATCATGAACACCGCCGTCGGAGGACACCAGAGCGCCGGCGAGAACGAGGCTGCGTTTCTCGTCAACGTGGGCGAGCTCGCCGACGCCGCCGAGGGGGCAGACATCGTCGTCGCGCTTGAGATCCACGGTGACATCATGGCCTCGAGTGACGTCACGATCCCGCTGCTCGAGAAGATCGGCCGGGACTCGGTCAAGGTCAATTACGATACGGCGAACGTCGAGTACTACTCGGGCAAGCAAGCGGTCGACGACCTACCGAAGATCACGCCTCACCTTGCCCACGTCCACCTCAAAGATACCGTGGGCGGCAAGGGCGTATGGAACTTCGGCGCGATCGGCACGGGCTCGGTCGACTTCGCCCGGGTGCTCGCCATTCTCCGCGACGCGGGCTACGACGGGCCGTTCTCGGTCGAGCTCGAGTTCCAGGGCGAGCCGTGGCCGCCGCTGGCCGAGGTGAACGAGGCGATGCGGCGGTCGCGGGAGCACCTGAACTCGCTGGGGCTGGCGTAACGCGATGCCGCGGTCGCTCTTCATGCCGGAGATGACGAACCTCGAGGTGCGCGACTACCTCGAGGGAGGCGGCCACACGGCGATCGTCCCCGTCGGCTCGACCGAGGACCACGGCGACCACGGGCCTCTCTGGACGGACGTATATATCCCCCTGGAGATCGCGAAGCGGGTGGCGCCGGAGCTGGAGGCCATCGTTGGACCGCCGATCCCGTTCGGGATCGCGCATGACCACCGCGGTGCGCACGGCCTTATCCACCTGCGCATGGACACGTTCATGGACCTCGTGCGCGACGTCTGCCTGTCGCTCGCGGACGTGGGCTTCACCCGGATCGTGCTCCTCAACGGCCATTACTGCAACTCGCACGCGCTGGAGTTCTCGGTCGCCCGTTTCCACGACGAGCTGCCCCAGGGCACCCGCGTCTATCCCTTCCCCTACTGGGCCGGTCTCCGGCCGGAGGAGGCCGAGCAGTACCTATCGGGCAGCGCCGGCATCCACGCCAACGTCGGCGAGACGTCGATCGTGCTGGCCATCAATGAGGAGCTCTGCGACATGCAACGCGTGCGCGACTTCACGCCCGATCTGCCGGAGCTGCGGACGAGCCCGTTGGCCTTGCTCGATCCCCTGTTCCTCGCCACGCCCGGCTCCTTCTGGTCGCTGCTCGAAGCCGGGGGCGGTGTCTGGGGGAAGCCCAGTGAGTCGACCGCCGAGAAGGGCGAGCAGTTCCGCGAGTGGTGCAGCCGCGCGGTCGTCAATTTCGTGCGAGATTTGGAGGACGTGCATGACAGGCTGGAAGACCGCTACCTCCGCACTCGGAAGCCACGCAGTGTCGACCGCCGCTGAGAGGCCCGCGGCCAGTTCGATGAGCTGACCCGCAGCTGCCTGGAGGGGCACTCATGGTCTCCATCTCGATCCTCGGCGCAGGCTTCATGGGCAGCGCGCACGCCGCGAACTATAAGGCGCTGGATGGGCGCGTCCGCGTGAAGACGGTCTGCGCTCGGCGCGCCGAGCGTGCCGAGAAGCTCGCGGCAACCCTCGGCGCCAGAGCGGCCACCGACATCGAGGCAACGATCGTCGATCCCGAGATTGACGCCGTCGATATCTGCCTTCCCACCCCCCTGCACCGACAGGCCGCGGAGCGAGCTCTCACCACAGGCAAGCACGTTTTTCTCGAGAAGCCAATCGCGCTGACCGCGCCCGATGCAGACGCGATCATCGAAGCTGCGCGCCGCAGCGGCGGGATCCTCATGGTCGGCCTCGTCCTCCGCTTCTGGCCCGAGTACGTCGAGCTCCAGCGGCGGCTGGCCAGCGGGGAGCTTGGGCGCCCACTCGCTATTTCCACCCACAGGCTGTCTCCGCCCGCAGACTGGAACGACTGGATACGCAACCGACAACAATCCGGCGGCACGGCCGTCGACCTTCTGATCCACGACTTCGACCAGATGAACTGGCTGCTCGGCTTGGCGCGCAGCGTCTACGCTCGCGAACCGACGGCCGGTCACGTCCAGGCAGTTGTCGAATACGAGGGCGCCGCCGGCTTCGCCGAGGGCAGCATGGCGATGCCCACCTCCTACCCCTTCTCCAGCAACATCCGCGTCCTTGCCGAGGGCGGCGTGGCCGAATACGCGTTTAGCGCCGCACCCGCGGAAGACGGCGGAAACATTGGTGCTTCCGACGCGGCACGCGGGCTGCGCCTGTACCCGGCGTTCGGCGACGCCAGGACGGTTCCGATCGAGAGCGCCGACCCGTGGGGGCCCGAAATCTCCTACTTCGTCGACTGCGTTGAGCGCGGACGGCAGCCGGAGCAGGGGACCGGCGAGCAGGCCCGAGAGGCCCTGCTCGTGTCACTCGCCGCCAACCGCTCGCTCGCCAGCGGCCGCGTTGAGCCGGTTTAGCCCGCATTCTTCGTAGGCCGTGCGCTCCATCGCCCGGGTACCCTCTGGGTGTCACCCGCTGGCCGCCGGCTCTGGGGCTCGCAATCAGCCTTCGCCGGGCGGCCAGCCGGGTGCGGGAAGAAGTCGGGTTAGACAGTCGGACGGGTAAGGACTGACGGATCGATCTTGCGGCTGAGCCACCGGCCATCCCTGGGACTGCCGTGAAGCTTCCCATGCTCGACAATGATCTTGCCACGGAGGATGGTTGCACCGAGAACGCCGGCGCTGCCCAGACGCCCTGCTCGGCAGCGACCCCCGGACGCTCGTCGACGAACCAGAAGCAAGTGAACCAGAGCTCGACGTCCTCCGGCGAGCGCCCAGCCTCCCGCGCTCCAGCCTCGATCAGCTCGAGTGAGCCGGAGACGACCTCCGGCGTGACCCCCAGGCCCACTATTACTCCGTCTGCAATCCGCCCGGCCAGCCGCAGAGACTGCGGGCCATGCCTCGAAACGATGATCGGAATGCGTCGTCGTGTCCACTGCAGACGGCCGGCGTGGCCACGGTATGTTGTCTCCTGCCCTTCCAGCAGGCTTCGGAGCGCAATCACGTACGCCTCGAGCCGCTCGAGACGCGCGCTCTTGAGGCCGAGGTTCCAGACACCGGTGCCTCCTGCGCCGATCCCGATATAGACCCGCCCCGGCGCGAGATCGTCCAGGGTGGCCGCAGCGCTAGCCGTCACCGAGGGATGGCGGGTTACAGGATTGGTCACCCAGGTGCCGATGGAGAGGCGGCTGGTTGACTGGGCGACGGGAGCCAGCGTGACCCACGGCTCCCGAAAGACAGCGGGCGAGTCCCAGATCCCGATACGGTCATACCCGAGCCGCTCGGCGTCCCGGGCTTCTTCCGCCACTCCCTGAGGAGGGCCGGGAGTCACGCTGAAGCCGAACTTTGGCCCACTATCTGTGGGTAGGTCCGCAGCGACCGACGGTTGCTCTATCATACCGGCTTACTCTGATGGGCTTCGTACCCGCGGTAGCGGGCGTCTGTCGCCACCACGCCGATGATCGACCCAGCGGCCTGACTCGAGCCTGATGGAGACTCCGGCAGCGGTATCTCAGACCGGAAGTGACCAGAAGACCTTGCCCGCACCGTCGGTCCGCACCACTTCGGCCACCAGCGCATCGCGGACGACGCCGACGCTGTGCGTATTGGTGAGGGCGACGACTGAGGTCAGCATTCCAGACTCCTCGATCCAGGCGGTGCCCGTCATCTCGCCATTCCCATTGAGCTGGTGCACACCGGCGAATACCGGCTCACTCCACACGTGCCCCTCATGCGGGACGACGACCGTGACTCCGGTGCGGACCGGACCATGTCCGGGACGTAACGGCCCCTCTCCCTCGATCAGCGTCACATGGCCGACTCTTGCACCCGGAACGTCGGTGATTGCGTTGTTCGTCCCGGCTGCACCGCGCCCTATGGCGATTCCAAGCTCCTGTGCATGCACTCCTGGCCCTCCAGTCCGCCTACTTTTATCGAAATCTCTCGGCCTCAGGGTCCTCCATCGTCGGGCGAGCTGTCGCCAGCTCGGCCCATATCTCGTCCGGAATTGGATACTGAGCGAGCTGCACGGTTTCCGTGAGGCGCTCCGGCCGGCTGATGCCGACGATCGTCGAGCCGATACGCTCGTCTCGGAGCGAGAACTGGAGCGCCGCTGCTGCCAGCGGAACGTTGTAGCGCGCACAAATCTCTTCGAGCCGACGCGCTCGGTTCGTGATGTCCGGCTTGGCATCCTGATACGCGTACCGTGGATAGGCGCTCGGCCCCTTCGCCAACATGCCGCTGCCATAGGGAGCGGCATTGACGGCCGCGACTCCATGGCGCCGGCAGACATCCCAAAACGGGTCGGCGGCCGTATTGAGCAAGGTATAGCGATTGTGGGAGATCGCTGCCTCGAAGAGCCCCGTCTCGACGTAGCGCGTCATCATCTCGATCGGTCCTCCTGCGACGCCGATGTGCTCGATGATCCCGTCGTCTTGGTATCGGCGCAGAACCTCGACAGGTCCGCCGGGAGCCATCGCCGCATCAAATGAGGTGTGCTCCGGATCGTGCAGGTAGACCAGCTGCAGCCGGTCGAGGCCGAGCAGCCGGAGGCTGCGCTCGATGCTGCGCTTCATCTGATCCCCGCTGAAGTCGCCGGTCTGCAGATTTCGGTCGGCCTTCGTCGCCAGGACAAAACCGGGAGGGAGTCCACCGCGCTCTCGCAGGACGATTCCAATGCGCCGCTCGGCCTCGCCGTCTCCGTACGAGGCTGCAGTGTCCAGGAAGTTGATGGGTCCGTCGAAGAAGGTACGAATGGTGCTGAGGGCTTGTTCTTCGGCGACCGAGTATGCGAAGGTCTCCGGCATGTCTCCCAGCGCGGCGCATCCTATGGCTAGTGGATGCACCAGTAAACCGGTGCTACCTAGCTCACGCAGCGAAAACGGTGATCCATCTATAGATGCTGCCATATGCTCTCTTTCTCCACAGCTCCAGCGTCGATCTCCCACTGGGCATCATAGCCCATGCCCAGGTACCGCTGGCACGATGTTCACCCTGGCCGGTGTAGCCCGGCACACCGTCGCCAGCGTGCCCCCATCTGATGTGAGCCCCGTCGCTCCATATTCGGCTGGCTCCCAACTGATGTGGGCCGTATGCTCCGTCGTCGGCTGGCCCGCGTACCGATCAGGCTCCTACCCAGATGTAGGCTGCGCCGCTCCGTCGCCGGCTCCCGCCCCACGAACGGTGGCATGCTGCCCATGTCAGTCATCGTGCCCACGCCGGAGCTTTGCTTCGGCCAGCTGCCGCCGGTGATTTCTCTCCCACTCATCCATCCACTCACCGGGCATCTGCTCCCGTGCCACCTGCATCGTCAATGCATTGCCCTCATGGAGGCATTCTCCCGCAACTACATCACCCAGGAAGACGGTCATTTCATCACCATCCAGGGTTGCCGCCACTCGTGCCTCGACGTAGCTCAGTGCATCTGTCAGAATTGGACTTCCTGTCACACCCTGCCTGAGCGGGAGTCCGGCCATCTTGTCCTCATCGCGTCCAGACCGCATTCCAAGAGTCCGTACCAGGGACAGTGAGACGCCCAATGCTTCCTTCGGGGTGGCGGGTAGGAGGTGAACCGCAAACACGCCGGACGCACGCACCATATCGTGAGTCAAGTTTGCCTTCCAGAGCTCGATTAGCACGCGTGGAGCATCCGGCACGATGCTCGCAGGCAGGCCGGTCACGGCAATCTGACCGTTGATCCGGCTCCCATCCGTGCTCGTAATCGCTAGGACCGGTGACCAGAGCCTTCGAAGGGTATCCCGTATGCCATCTGCGGACATAGCTGCAGACGTAGCCTATATCGATCATCCCCTGACGGTCAATGCAGACGTTGTCGAGTTGGGCGACAATACCCGTAGACCAGGCCTTTTCGAACCAATGAAGATTGCTGTTACCGGGGCGAGCGGAGCGATCGGATCGTACGTCGTGCGCGAGCTCCTTGCCTGCAACCACCAGCTCGTCGGAGTCGGCCGCCATCCCCCAGCTCTTGCCGATATCGAGTTCCGGCCGGCATCCATCATGGACGCCCAGTCGCTGGAGCGGGCCTTCGGTGGCATGGATGCGGTCGTGCACCTCGCGGCGATTACCAGCCCCTATCGGGCGCCTGCCACCGAGGTGATCGACGTGAATGTGACCGGAACGGTTCGAGTGCTCGAGGCGGCAGTGAACGCGGGTGCATCACGCATCGTCGTCGCTTCCTCCGGTGCGGCGACCGGGTTCTCGTTCCCCAGCTCCGATCGTTCGCCACAGTATCTGCCGCTCGACGAGGAGCATCCTTGCGAGCCGGACGATAGCTATGGGCTGTCGAAGCTGCTGGGTGAGCTTGCCTGCGCCCGCTGGACACGCGCCCATGGCATACGCACTATCTGCCTTCGCATCAACAGCTGTTGGTGCGTCGATCACCCCGGAGCAGCGCTGGCAGTCCGCGGCGGCTGGGCTCAGGGCCTGTCGGCGGAAGACCTGTGGGCGCGCTATCGTCTGCAACTGGAGGAACCCGTTCGTCCGCGATCGGCTACAGCACCGCCGGTTCCCCGTGACCTTCTGTGGGCGGTGACGGACGCGCGCGACGCGGCCCAAGCGTTCCGCCTGGCGATCCAGAATACGACGATCGAGCACGATGTCTTCTTGATCAACGGCTTCGACACCTGTTCCCTCGTCGAGAGTGAAGCGCTGGTGGCCGCGCATTTCCCTGGTGTTCCACTGCGGAGGCGCCTGCCCGGATATAGCACGCTCTGGTCCTATGAGAAAGCTGCATCGCAGCTTGGCTACGATCCGCAGCACTCGTGGCGCAACAGCGATTTTGCCGCGTGGCTCAGTGAGCAGAAGAACATGTAACCGCCCATTGTCTGGAAAGGCCGTGCCGCCCACCTGACCGAGTCCTTCCAGCCCGGGGGCTTCCCGTCTGCGCTTGCATCGCATACCCCCCGGGTGTATAGTGGTTGTAGAAATACCCCATGGGAGTATACGAAGAGCAGGTATGTCACACAGGAGAACGCCCATGCAGAGCTACGGATATGCCGAGAATCGTGACCAGCTCCTCAAGCGCGTGAACCGCCTCGAGGGGCAGGTGCGGGGCATCGGCCGCATGATCGAAGAGGATCGCTACTGCATCGACATCGTCAATTAGATCAGCGCGATTCAAGCTGCCGCTCGAGAGCTCTCCCTGCAGTTGCTCGAGGGGCATGTACGTCACTGCGTCGCAGACGCGGTACGAACCGATAATGCCGAGCCCAAAGTCCGGGAACTGATCGACACCCTGGGCAAGGCAATGGGGCGGTAGAACACATGGAGATCGTGTCTGCCATAAAGGATGCACTCGGCATGGCCTTTGCCATGTTTTGGGATGTGCTCTGGCCGCTCGTGCTGGGCTTCGGCCTCTCGGCGATCGTGCAAGTCTTTGTCTCGCACAAGACGATGGCTCGATTGCTGGGTGATGACTCGCCTCGCAGTATCACCCTTGCCACCCTCTTTGGTGTGGCATCGAGCTCCTGCTCCTACGCAGCCGTGGCCCTGGCGCGCTCCATCTTTCGCAAAGGTGCCAGCTTTACCTCGGCCATGGTCTTCGAGATCGCTTCGACCAACCTCGTGATCGAGCTGGGGATCATCCTCATTGTGCTTCTGGGCTGGCAGTTTGCCGCCTCTGAGTTTCTGGGCGGCATCGTCATGGTGATTCTGATTGCGCTGATCTTTCGTCTCACCCTGACACCCCGGCTGGTGCGGCTCGCCAAGGAGCATGCTGATCGGGGGCGCCTCGGACGAATGGAAGGGCACGCTGCCATGGATATGAGCGTCCAGGGTGGGTCCTTCGTCTCACGCCTCTTCAGCGGTCGTGGCTTCACCGGCGTGAGCCACCTGTTTGTCATGGACTGGGCCTCGGTATGGGTGGATATTACCGGTGGCTTCCTCGTTGCCGGCGCACTTGCCGCCTGGGTGCCGGACCGGTTCTGGCATGACGTTTTCCTGTCGGGGAATCCCACGCTGGCAAAGATCGAGGGACCACTGGTGGGGCCACTGGTCGCGATCATCAGTTTTGTCTGTTCGGTTGGCAACGTGCCGCTGGCCGCCGTGCTGTGGAAGGGCGGGATCTCCTTTGGCGGCGTGGTCAGCTTTATCTTCGCCGACCTTATCATCCTGCCGATCCTGGACATCTACCGCAAGTACTACGGTGGCAAAGTGGCCCTCTACATTCTGGGCACGTTCTACGTGACCATGGCAGCAGCCGGCTACATCGTCGAGCTCCTCTTTGAGGCGCTCGGTATTATCCCGACCAACCGGAACGTGGGGGTGATCACCGAGGGACCACAGTGGAACTACACCTCGGTCCTCAACATCGTCTTCCTGGCGATCGCCGCGGCACTGGTCCTCCGCTTCTTCCGAACCGGTGGGCCTGCGATGCTGGCCATGATGGACACGCCCGAGGAGGAGATGGATCATCACCATCACGAGCATGGAATGGAGCCAGGGCACCATACCGCCTGATCAAGTTCTAGAGCAATACGCGATGTCATTGAGCCAACTGGAACAGTAGGGGCCAGCTCCTGCCGTGCCCGCCCCGGCTCAATGCTTGTGCGCGGTGCTGTAGAGGTGGGCTGAGGACCTTGCGGCGCTCGTGTTTCTCCTCTGGCTTCTGGAAGAGACACGCGAAGCGCTTGAGGAAGCGCGCGACGCTAGAGCCGCTCCGGTGCTAATGGACCGCTAGCGGGTCGTGTGCCGTCAGCCAGGCATCCGAAACTTCACCACCCGTACGCAGGTACTCCGCAAAGTACTCGGGCAATCCCGCTGCGATGAGGCGGGAGCAAGTGCGCTCGACGTCGTACGGCCGGCGAATCTGCTCCGAGGAGACCTGGTCCCCAGTGAGGGTGAGGATGCAGTAGCCGGCTCGCGGATCGCCGTCTTTCGGCCGCCCGACGCTGCCGGTATTCACGAAGTGCACACCTTCGACCACGCGGTGGTAGGGGACATGTGTGTGGCCGAAGGCTATCACATCGGCGTGCGCATCCGCTTTCCCGCCCGCCGTGAACTGCCGGAGATAGCCATCGGAGCGATTCGCCAAGAGGTATTCGGAATTGTCCCGCGGGGAGCCATGGCACAGGAGCACCTGCTGTCCCTCGATCTCCAGACGGATCTCGCGTGGCAGTTCCCGGAGCCACGCCTTGTTCTCCTCTGTGGTGTGCTCCTTGGTCCAGCCAAAGGAGATGTCGCTCATGGCGATGTCGAGCGATGTGATGTAGTGGCAGCCGCAGTCCGGACCATTGAAGCCCACATTCTGATCGTAGTTGCCCGAGATCGTGGGATAGCCGCGTGCCATGATGGCTTCCTGGACCTCGTTCGGCTCTGCCGCGTAGCCCCCCAGATCACCCAGACAGTAGATGGCGTCGAAGCTCCGTCGATCGATATCCGCCAGCGCCACCTCGAGTGCCGGCAGGTTGCCATGAATGTCGGAGAGCAGCGCAATCTGCATCATCGTATCCTTCCGCGGCCGCCGTCCGTTTTGAAGTATACGCTCTCATCAAGCCCGGCTACCACCGGCGTACCGGGAAGCGGCACGGCGTCGTGGAGCTCGTCCATAGAACGGAGGTGCAGCAGACCCCGCTATACTTTACGTACCAAATTCGTCATCTACCGACGTCTATAGCAGTCTATCTTTGGCTTGCACACGCCAAAGCCAGTCTATGCAGATCCACTCCTTTCTGGACTCATCCACCGTGTTTTGCAACCGTTTTGCAACAGATTACGGCAGTAGGTCCAGTACCAGGAAGGCAGTCCACTGGTGTCTACCGCTGTCTGCGTTTTGGCTTGTAGACAGGAAAAATTGTCGATGTGCGGCTATTGAAATCTAGGTTTGCCTACCACCAAAGACAGACAAAGACAGTAATTTCGCGGCCACGGAAGTGCGTCAGTTACTGACGCGTTCAGTGCTCTTCCTTCTCCGCTGCGGTTCTTTGTGTTGGTCTGCCCATCGCATGCGTCCTCTCCACGCGTTGATCTCTTTCATCCGCGTGCGCTGGCATTCTCCACAATAGTGAAGTCTGGTCCTATTCCTCCTTGGCAGACGCTCTCCATCATTCAGTCCTTCGGCATATGGTTGGCCACAAGGAGGGTACTGGCACTGGTACACTCCCTGGGGGGAGCTGATGGCCGCCACAAGCTCCGTCACCAGTGCGCCGAGAAGTCCCTCTCCCTGGAGCACCAGCTGCAGCCTTTCGTGCTTCGGGTCCCATTCCAGCTTAACGTGGGTTTGTCCCTCATCAACCATCCATGCATTAACGAACATCACAACAAGCCTGCGCGCATGTTCTACCTTGTCTTTGTTCCGTGTCGGAGGCGGCGCTTCTCTGAAGAGGGCGACCTCAATCATGTCGTCGTCACGAAAATTCTGGGTCCAAGTCCGGCCCCACTGGTGACCCATCACGGCCTCCCAGTCTTCTGTTCGAGGGACGTGCCCCTTCCAAATGCTAGCCGCAATAAGCAGGATAGCCCGAAACCGAGTCGCCAATACGAGCCATGTCTCAATAGGTTCACGCGGTCGAGGAATGTCGCTTTCTGCCAATGGCTCCTTTGAACGTGTCTTTCTGAATGCATTCTGCACAGTCAGCGCCAGGCGAGCATTATCTAGGTCTCCACTGAGACGGCAGCGGTGGAACTGTGCCAGGTACATGCCTTCGACCTGATCAACGTCAGGTGAGAAGTCTGCAGGTGCTCTGCACCAGGGGCAGCGAAGGTAGTGCGTAAACGAGCCTGAGGCAGGACCGTGACTTGGGGAGCTGTGCACACAAATGCCAAGAATGCCATATTTTTGCGCATAGCCAACCACATTTTGGGCGTCTCGTAGCCGAAGGAAAGCAGCCAAACAACCACTAGCGGGTGGCCCATCCGGGATGGGCAGTCTTGGGTCGTAATCCCACTCCAGGCAGTCTATGTGGGTCTCACCCGGTCTCAGTTTGGCAGGATCCGTAACCTTCGTCTTCCCAATCTTGTTGGGGATCCGATAGCGAGAACTCGATACCTGGAGCGGCGGTTCGGCACGTAACGAGATGCCCGCGTCAGCGAGTTTCCCTGTGAACTCTTGATGTTCTTTCCGCTTTGCCAAGACTGCCTCTCTTAATCTGTGTTTTGTGTGTGCTAATGCTATGGTAACAGAGTCCATTGCCCGGTATCGTGGTCTTTGAAAGATCACGATTTACAGAGGTAGACATGGACAAGAAGCACGAAGAACTCATACCCCCCAGGGCCATACCCCGTGAGGTCGTACGCGCTGAGGAAGCTGCGCAGTCTCTGTCCATTAGCAGGGCAAAGCTGTATCAGCTCTTGGCTGATGGAACTATCCCTTCAATCTCGATAGGACGATGTCGCCGGATTCCGGTCCGTGCGCTCGAGCAATGGGTCGAGGACCAGATAGCGGTGGCGCAGAAGGACCAGCACGAGGGAGGCATTGAGCGCTAGTGTTTCGTCTAGTCATCCGCATATCACGCCGAAACAGCATGAGGCATGACTCCTGGAACGCTGTCCCTGGCCAGTCTCATGTCCCCGGAACGATCGCTTCCCAGACCGCGAACTCTTACGACCTGAGGAGGCGGCGCAGTACCTCTCGATCAGCCGTGCGAAGTTATATGCCTTTTGGCAGTTCACATCATTCCGTCACTCCCCATAGGGAGATGCCGCAGAGTTCCACTGCGACGTTGGATCGAGGAGCAGTCGGCTCTTGCGCAAGGCAATCGAAGCGAAGACGTCGGTGAATGGTAGCGTTTCTCCCAATCAGCGCTTCACGCCAAATCGCCCGTGCCCGATCTGCGGCGGGTGCGCCAATGACAGGAGGGGCCATGACGTGCGTTGCTATGGCTTCCTCTCCCGTGATGGTGAGTGGGCGCACTGTACCCGGCCAGAGCACGCTGGCCAGATTGAAGTCAACAGCAGTAGCAGCACCTACGCCCACCCGCTGAAGGGGGAATGTTCATGTGGGCAGAGCCACGGTCTGCCTCAGAAAGTCGCTCCCAACTCCTCCCCGAAACCGAAGCGGAAGAAGATCGTTGCGACGTACGACTACGCCGATGAGGGGGGCCAGCTGCGCCACCAGACGGTGCGCTATGAACCCAAGGGTTTCAAACAACGGCAGCCAAAGGTGGACAATCCCGACCCCCACAACGGCGCCCACTGGGTGCGGAGCCTCGAGGGAATGACGCCGGTACTGTACCGCCTTCCAGATCTGCTGGCAGCTGATCCGACACAGCCTGTCTTCATCGTGGAGGGCGAGAAGGATGTTGATCGAGCATACCAGCTGGGACTTGTCGCCACCACGTGTGCCATGGGAGCCGGGAAGTGGCGCGACGTCTACAGCGCGTCTCTCCGGGCCCGGCATGTTGTCATCCTGCCGGACAACGATCAGCCAGGTCGTGACCATGCAGAGCAGGTGGCGCTATCGCTCCACGGCATTGCGGCCAGTGTTCGCATCCTCCACCTGCCAGGCCTTCCAGATGGAGGCGACCTTTCCGACTGGCTGGAGCTTGCTGGCAATGAATAATGTCGCGAAGCTTCTTGCGCTTGTCGCCAACACACCGGAATGGGAGCCACGCAACCAGAAACGAGCAGCCGAGGGGTCGTCGACGAGCACCCCATCCGAAAAGAAGGTGAGTCAGGCAACGCGGCTCGTGAACCTGGCTGATGACTTCGAGCTGTTCCACCACGGCGATGACGGTTACGCTCGCATCCAGGTCAACGGACACTGGGAGGTTCTACCGCTGAGGAGCAGTGTGTTCAAGCGCTCACTGCGGCAGCGCTACTTCACCGCGTGCGGCGGAGCGCCCTCTGGACAGGCGGTACAAGATGCCGTCGGCGTGCTGGAGGGCAGCGCGCTGTTCCAGGGCGAAGAGCGCACCGTCCACACCCGGATTGCGGGGTACGACGGCAGGATCTACCTCGATCTCTGCAGCCCGGACTGGCAGGTGATCGAGGTCAGTAGTTCGGGATACAAAGTGTTGCGCCAGTCGCCGGTGATGTTCAGGCGCTCTCGGGCCATGCAGGCGCTGCCACTCCCAGTTCGCGACGGCAGCATAGACGATTTGCGACCATTCCTCAATCTTGCGGGTGATGATGACTGGCGGCTGGTGACTGGATGGCTCATTGCCGGGTTCCGGCCGACCGGACCGTACTCGGTGTTAACCCTGTACGGCGAGCACGGGAGTGCCAAGAGCACCACGGCGCGAGTGCTGCGAGCACTGATCGACCCGAACGATGCACCGCTTCGCACCACTCCCCGTGATGCGCGTGATCTCATGATTACTGCCACCAATGGGCATGTGGTGGCCTTCGACAATTTAAGCAGAATCGAACCCTGGCTGTCTGATGCAATCTGTCGCCTGGCAACCGGTGGTGGTCTCTCCACCCGGACCTTGTACACCGATGCCGAGGAGTACATCTTCGAGGCACAACGCCCGGTTCTGATCAATGGGATCGATGACCTTGCGACGCGTGCCGACCTCCTGGACCGGAGCCTGGTGGTGTCGCTCCCGCGAATTGCCGACGAGAACCGCAGGTCAGAACATGACTTCTGGCGCGATTTTGAGCAAACGAAGCCGTCCATCCTGGGAGCGCTGCTCGCCGTGGTAGCTGCAGCGCTCCATAACCTGCCGGAGACCAAGCTCCCAGAGCTGCCACGCATGGCAGACTTCGCGCTGTGGGTGAGCGCTGCAGAGCCTGCGTTTGGCTGGAAAGAAGGCTCATTCATGGCGGCGTATACCGGCAATCGAGCCGACGCCAACGACACAGCTCTCGAGGCGTCGCCCATCGTCACACCACTGCGCGCCCTGTTAGAGCACAAGGATACCTGGGAGGGCACACCGACCGAGCTGTTGGCCGCGCTTGAGGAACACGCCAGCGAAAAGGTGAAGGAAGGCCGCTCCTGGCCGCGTAGCCCGCGAGCCCTATCGAGCGCGCTGAATCGCATTGCACCCAATCTCCGGGCCTCAGGCATCGCCATCGAGCGTGACCGCCGCCACCATGGTCGCAAGATCACTATCACACACGAGAAATCGCAGGATTCCAGCGACACGACCGACACGAGCGACACGGATGGCAACAATCCGCCACATCGTCGTGACGCAAATGAGCTGAGTGTGACGCAAGACGGGGTACCTGCGTCGCAAAATGGGCGGAATCACCAGGCTCCAAACTCGGCGCAAATACAGCAGTTTCAGACCTTGGGTGTCGGTGGTGACGGTCGTGACGCAAAAATACCTGCTCTTTCACCCAGTGACCTCGATGGCCTCGGCGATGGCGACGAGTGGGTTGTCTCGTGAACGCGATCGATGTGCTAGCCATGCTCCGGGACCGTGGCATCGCCGTTTGGGTGGAACCTGATGGCATGCACATGAGACCAGCGTCCGCGCTCACACCCGAGCTTCGGAACACCGTTCGAGGGCACAAGGACGCAATCATACAACAGCTTGTGGCTGACCGGCGCGACGATCTCGCCGACGATTCCGCTTGGTGGCGCGACCAGCGGCTGCGGGCCTACGGATTGAACACGGGAGAAGGGTAATGACCATGCTACCGGAGAGATCAGAAGACCAGCGCCGACGCCTGGGCAATGAAGGCGGTAGAACAGGTCGGTACACCGTAGCGGTCACCAACCCGGGCCGTCGAGATCTGATTCTCACTCGTCACCCGAACCTGACTCGGGAAGACGCAGAGGAGCTGGTTGCCGTCTATCTGGCCCTCGGCTATGCCCAGGACCTTCTCAGTGTGACTTCAGAGGAGCAGCGAGTCGCAGCATGAGCGCGCCCCGTTGCTCCCCGACGTTGATCAAGGCTGAAGTTGTCGAAGTGAGTTCCAAAAAGTCACCGCAAGGTCGAATATCGGCCCCAATGATCGGGGAAAACTGGAGAATAATGTCCATCTGGACCCCGAAATCCACCCGCTTATGCCTGAGTCCGCGCCCATTTACGCATGAAATTCGGCCGTTTCGCTTCCTCTATATACGGAGAGTCGAGAGCGATAGGGCATATGCGCTCATTCCGGGACGCTCGGTAAGGCATGCCGGTCATGTCTTCTAAGTTGTCAGTAGAGGAGAGCTGCGCCCTCACCATGAAGATGCTGGGCAAAGCGCTCAAGAAAGGCGCTGGCTCGTCCGGCTCGATGACCTGGGAGAGTGGCTATGGCGCATCCGTTCTCGTGTTCCAGGTCATTGAGCACGCCGGCTGGCTTGCGATCCAGACCGCATTCAGCACCGAGAGCGGCAAGAACTGCACCCAGCTGATCACCCTCTGTGTCAGCGAGGCGCGCTATGGCGATCGAACCTGGCTCGCGTGTCGGTGTGGCAACCGATGTTACATGCTGTATCGCCCACACTTCCGCGAGTATTTTGCCTGCCGAGCGTGCCATGATCTCGCGTACCTTAGCCAGCAGGGACACATGAGCCAGTGGTTGAGCGCGCACGCTCGCGAGCAAACCATTGCTCATGAGCAGGCGAAGCCCCAGACCATCCGTCGACAGCGTGAGAGGCTGGAAGAAGAGTACCAGGTGATGGAGCAGCGGAAGCTTGAGCTGTTCCCAGGGCCCATCATGCTGCCGCCTACCCACCAGACGATCACCGAGCGGCTCGACACGACATTCAAACGGCATCAGGCACAGCCGGAGCCCAAGCAGCGGCCGATACCGAAACCGGTTCGACCGGTGGGAAGACCCAGGCAGAAGCGCTCGTACGTCCGACAGAAGCCGCTCACTCTGACCGAGCGAACCAGCGCCAGCCAAGCCTTCTGCCCGAAGTGCCGGGATCGGCGGGACATGCTCGATGGGCAGCCGATCACGATGAAGAATGGCCGTCCGGCTATTCAAGGACGGTGTGCTCTCTGCCAGACGACGATGACATGCATTGTGAAGCGAGAGGGGTGAGGCCATGTACGACCGGGAGCTGGATGACCAAATGCCGGTTCGTCCACACCAGGAGAGAAAGAATCCAGTGACAAAGCACGGAAAACGGCGTTCAAAGGCCGAGATTGAGACTGACAAAGTGAAAGCCTGGGAGTATGCCTGCCAGGGCTATTCACACAGGGTGATTGCCGAAGAGCTGAACCTGTCGCGCCAAACGGTGGGGAAGTATGTGGGGGAGATGTGTCAGCGGTATGCCGGGCAGCGCCAAGAGAAGGGCTACAACGACCTTGAGGCTCTGCTGCAATCGCTCGATCTGATCGAGGCCGATTGCTGGACCACCAAGGTGCGGATGGATCGTGCCATTGCCAAAGAGCAGGAACGCCGAGATGCGATCAACGTCCAGCGGATCGCCGACGCCAAGCCCCCTATTCCGAATGCCGACGTGGCGCTGATGCGGTTTTGGCCCAAATACCATGCCCTGCTTGCCAGAGAGATCCGCAAGGCCGAAGAGACCAGGGCGAAGGCACTGGGCATCATCACCAACCGCGACCGAAGTGGTGATGCAGACTCCGAAGCAAAGCGGGCGGAGCTGGAAAGGATCTTGAATACGCCGATTCAGATCCACATGGTGGAACCACCGCCGCCCGATCCCTCATGGCTGACCGAAGAGGACAGGAAGGCGCTCGAGTTAGGCAAGAGCGAGGACAGCGGCGGCGTTGTGCCAGATCCTCTCGCAGAGGATCGCATGGAAGAAGTCAATGAAACGGAGTCAGACGATGACGAGATCATCTTTACGCTGGACTGAAGGAAGAGGCACGTGCCAGGCCTCACTGACAGGGCACACTATTCAGGTGAGAGGAGCATAACATGGGCGACGATATTTTTCGGCAGGCGGAGCGCGTTCTGGATGAGAAGGACGCGCAGACTCACCCGGCAATCCGGCGCTGGGACGCGATGGTGGAACAGCTCCGACGCTCCATGCCACATGGGCGGGAGGGACTGGTGGTGCTGGCGCCCGACCCGAATTCTCTCGGCTACAGCGATCCGGAGCGCTTGGGACGACCCGAGCCGCCCCCCATCCGCGCCCATGATGGCCGGCTGGTTTGCCTTCACGACTTTTGGGCAATCGGCGTCGGTAGGTACTCGTACGTCCCGGAGACGGGACAACACGTCATCACGCCGTTTCCCCCGCCGGAGGTCGAGCCGCTGTCCGACGAGGAGCGCCAGGCCGGGATGCTCCAGCTCGACCTCACGCCGCTGCCCGGCGATGTTGGTCTTGAGGACTTCGAGGGCCTGGAGGAGATGCTGGACGAAGTGTACACGAGGCTCAACTACTGCGCCACCGAGAGGCCTTTCAGCTACCACGAGGTGCCGCGCGAGCTGGAACTGATGAAGTACCACCTCCTTCGCGCCGCCGAGCTGACGGTTGAACTGGAGGAATCGATGCCGCAGATCACGCGGGAGGTGCTGGCCAGATGGGTGGTGCGCGCCTACGATGAGATCGTGCGGAAGGATGAAGGAGATGACGATGATTAGGTCGACCTACACGCTCTTGGGATGGTGGTGACCTGGCTAGCCTATTCAGTGGGAGCCCTGCTGGCAGCGGTTACAATCCAAGGCGCCATCTTCGGTGGGATCTCCGCAGCCGGTGCGATTGCCATCCTGGTGGTCATTGCCGTACTGCTGCTGTTCACGCTTGGCATGCAGCGCACGAGGAAGCCTGCCAGGGTTCAGCTCAGCGCGGAGCAGTGTCGGGTCGTTGAGGAGAACCTTCATGCCTACGACGATCTGATCGCCGACATCGAAGCGGCTTTCTCGCTGGAGCTGCTCCCCACGGGTTCCCCTGAGCGGAAACGATATGGACGGGCTCTGGAGATGCGATCCGAGGGACGAGAGTTGTTCTAGCAGGCGAAAACGCCGCGCGAGCTGGCGGTGGCGGAGGGCCGGGTCACCGGAGCACTGCGGGAGCTGCGAGCGATCCGGGACGGGATCACGGATCGCGACGGGCTCTGATGGGGTGCGTATGGTGCTCGATGCGTGGATGCTGGGACTCGCCATTGCGGCGGTAGCAGGGGCGCTTGTGTTGGGCATGCTCTGGTTGTTTCAGCGACGTCTCATCTACGTTCCGACCGGAGCTGTTCCGCCTGCCGTGACGGTGCTCGGTGGGAGTCAGGAGATTGTCTTTGACACCGACGATGGTCTGCATCTGGGAGGCTGGTACCTGCCTGCGGCAGGGAACCAGACTGGCATGACCGTGCTCGTCTTCAACGGCAACGCCGGGAATCGCTCGCTCCGAGCGCCTCTGGCGGATGCACTGTCCCAAGCCGGACTGTCCGTGTTGCTCTTCGACTACCGAGGTGTGCCAGGACCAGCTCACCACGCCGTTACTTCCCACCGTCTTGGCCGAGCCGTCGAAGGAGCGGGGCGGCCGGCCCGTGGAATACACCACTTGAGCAGTGCACCTTGCTCCGGGCGTGCTCTTGGTATACAGCGTTGGGTATGAGCCATACGACACCGGATTCGGGCTCACGTACGCGGAGACGGAGAAGTTGCCGCTTGGCTTCGGGTTGACTGGCGTCGGGGCCGCCGGTGGGGATCCGGATGAACCGCCGAACCGGATGGCCAGGACCGGATGCAGCTCGATGCCGTTGGATGCGACACCGCTCTGCCCGTGAATGAAGTCGAGGAATCCCACACTGGTCACCTGCACAGATACATTCGGCGAGCTACTTGGCATGTGCGTGACCCATTTTTACGGGAACTAAGGCCAAATGCTCGCCGGTCAGAGCGCATGGGTCAGGCGGCCTATGCGGTCTTGGTGAGGTCGGCGACTCTCTCCACTAAAGCGTCCAACCCGGGAAGACCCAGTTCGGCGAGACCGACCGTCAGGATGGAGACCGGGATACCCGCGATATCGAACGTGACGTCGATATCGCGGTCCACTTTCGGGTACACGAGGAGCGCCGGACAGTCGAGGCTGAGCGCGTAGAAGACAACCTGGTAGACGTGATCGTTGTGGAAGGACCAACCCCCGTACTGGTTTGTCAGCTCTGCACGCGCGTACTTCGTATCGATCACCAGCTGAGGTGGTGATCCCACGACTATGTCGGCCGCGAAGGCGAGAGACCGCGCCGGATCGCCGGCCACCGCCTTATAGGACCTGCCGGACTGGCGAGCGACGTTGGGAAGTCGATTGCGCAGGAGGCAGGTCACGGCAAAGTCGCCGATGAAGTGCTCCATGGTGGCGCGATCCATGGGCGGCTGGCCTGGCATGTACGCCACAAAGTCGGCCGCAAAGATCTCGGTGGCCTCGTCGGCCACGCCGTGGTTGTAGCCGATGGCCCGGCGCACCAGCGCCTTGTTCGCGTCGGTTGAACTCGCATTTACTGCCATGATTGGTGCTCCCTTCTCATGCCGTGGCCGGCGTCGGGATGACGCCGAGCTGCCGCAACATACCGAGCTGGTCCCAGCTGGCCCAGTCCTCGACCCACTTCCCTGCCTCATCGAAGCGGGCGATGACCATCACGCCCACATCGACCCCCTTCCCGGTTGCCGGGATACCGAACAGGGTTCCACTGTGCATGCCCCGCAAGGTTATCCGGCCTGCCACGCGGTCTCCCTCCGCGACCACCTCTTCCACGGGGCAGTTCAGGTCAGGCAACCCTTCCCGCAAGGCGCGGATGAACATCTTCAGCCCCTCCAGAGTGGGAGGGAAGTCCGGCTCCACCGAGTGGGTGACGTAGTCGGGCGCGTACAGCTCGTCGGCCAGGTCGACATTTCCCCGGCTACAGCCCTCCTCGAACCAGCGGCGGAATGTTGCCGCGTTGTCTTCCGCTGTCATTGGCGTGTCCTCCTTTGTGCTGACTTCCGCCGGTCTGTCCCGGCTACAGGGACAGCCTACGCCGGTCCGGAGGC
>Ga0207416_1001294_pt1 | contig 34762 bp, 34 predicted proteins | sample PaiPotPPM11metaG_FD_184107 | JGI IMG/M metagenome (GOLD analysis project Ga0207416, IMG submission 184107) | Iron sulfur acid spring bacterial and archeal communities from Banff, Canada, to study Microbial Dark Matter (Phase II) - Paint Pots PPM... ...
TCCTCACCAGGAGTTTCAGGTCCGCCGCCATCCGATGGAAAAGACCCTTGCCGCCGCGGGGTCTCGGTAACAGTATTTATGACAAGACGATACCCTCTCTGGTAACACCTATTTATGGCTTGACAGGGCGAGGGCCTCAGCCTGCTATACTGGCAGCGATGCACCCGGTACTGCTGCACGTCGGGCCGCTCACGCTCCGGTGGTACGGCGTGATGATGGGCCTGGCGCTCATCCTCTCCGTGCCGATCACCGCACACTTCGCCGGCCGCTACGGGATTGACCGCAGGCTCATCGTGGACACATTCGCCGTTCCGTTTCTGGCCGTCGCGCTCGTGGGGGCGCGGTTCGGTTACGTCCTCTCGCACCTCCAGGAGTTCCAAGACCGCCCGCTGGCCGCGATCCTCCCGCCGTACGCGGGGCTGGCGTCTCACGGCTCGATCGCGGCGGGGTTGCTCTTCCTCGCGTGGTGGTGTCCCCGCCACCGGATCCCAATCTGGCGCCTGCTGGATGCCATGACGCCGGCGTTCCTTGTCGCGATCATCCTGGTGCGGTGGGGCAATGTCATGAACGGGGAGTTGTTCGGAGATCCCACGTCACTCCCGTGGGGGATCACGGTCCCGGGCGTTCCCGGTGGGCCGCGCCATCCGCTCCCGCTGTACGAAATGGTCGGGACGGCCCTGATCCTGATATGGGCGCTCCGGCGGGCCGGCCGCCGGCCGTTCGATGGCTTTCTGTTCTGGGCGGCGGTCGTGGCCTCGTCTGTGCTGCGGTGTTTCCTCGATCTGCTCCGCAGTGAGGACCGGACGGTGATCGTGCTGACGTGGGGACAGATTGCGGCCTTGGTCCTGATCGGGTGGGGCGTGTGGTTCCTGTGGACCGGGACACGGCGGGCCCGAACGGTGCCGGCACCCGGGCCCTCGGAGTAAACCGCGCCCTCGCCGATCGGACGAACCCGAGGAGAGACGGTCTCTTCCGGCGAACGTCGCCGTGATAGTCGAGGGTTGCCATCGCCCTCGAGGGAAGCCGTCAATGGCCGAGTTGCCGACCGGGACAGTCACATTTCTCTTTGCCGACATCGAGGGCTCGACGGTCCTCCTGCACCGGCTGGGTGATCGCTACACGGACGCGCTGAACGGGTACCGGGACTGTCTTCGGGCCGCCGTCGAGGACGGGGGCGGCCGGGAAGTGGACACCGCCGGCGACGCGTTCTTCGCGGCCTTCGCCCGCGCCACGGACGCGCTCAAAGCCGCGGTCGGTGCGCAGCGCGGCCTCCTCGCGCACGCCTGGCCCGACGGCGTGTCCATGCGCGTGCGAATGGGGCTCCATACAGGGGAGCCCCTGAACGCGGACGTCGGCTACGTGGGCATGGTCGTCCACCGGGCCGCCCGCATCTGTGCCGTGGGACACGGGCAGCAGATTCTCGTGTCCCGGGTCACGCGCGACCTCGTCGAGGACGACCTGCCCCCGGACGTGAACCTCAAGGACCTGGGCCAGCACCGGCTGAAGGACCTGGCCCACTCCCAGCACCTCTTCCAGGTCGTCGCGACCGGCCTGCCGGCCGAGTTTCCGCCGCTCAGGTCCCTCGACGCCCGGCTCAACAACCTTCCCCTCCAGCTCACCAGTTTCGTCGATCGCGAACGTGAGAAAGCGGAAATCCGGAGCTTGCTCCCCGCCTCCCGGCTCCTCACCCTCACAGGATCGGGAGGGGCGGGGAAGACCCGGCTTGCGCTCCAGGTCGCGGCCGAGGTCCTGGAAGAGTTTCCGGATGGGGTGTGGTTCATCGAGCTGGCCACGCTCGCGGACCCGGCGCTGGTCGCCCACACGGTGGCCTCGGCGTTAAACGTCCTCGAGCAGCCGGGCCGGCCTATGCACGAGACGCTCGCCGAAGCGCTCCGAGACAGACACCTCCTGCTCGTGTTGGACAACTGCGAGCACCTCGTTGACGCGTGTGCGCATCTGGGCGAGGCCTTGCTGCGCGCGTGTCCAAGACTCCGCATACTCGCCACGAGCCGCGAGGGGCTAGGCGTGGCGGGAGAAATGGCCTGGCGGGTTCCGTCGCTCTCCCTGCCCGCGCCCCAGGAGCATCTGACCATGGAGCGCCTCGCGGACTGCGGGGGCGTGCGGCTCTTCATCGAACGGGCGGTGGCGAGCCAGCCGGGACTGATGGTGACCGACCGCAATGCCGCGACCGTCGTCCAGATCTGCCGCCGGTTGGACGGCATTCCGCTGGCCCTCGAGCTGGCGGCGGCGCTGGCCAAGGTGCTCTCGGTAGAACAAATTGCGGCCCGGTTGGATGACAGGTTCAGGCTGCTCACGGGGGGAAACCGCACGGCCCTGCCACGGCAGCAGACACTGACCGCGACGATGGATTGGAGTTACCACCTGCTGCCGGAGGACGAGCGCACGGTCCTGCGGCGCCTATCGGTGTTCGCGGGGGGGTGGACGTTGGAGGCTGCGGAGGCCGTCTGCTCCCAAGACGGTATTGAGGCGGCCCAAATCCTGGCCTTGCAGGCGCAGCTGGTGGCAAAGTCGCTGGTCGTGATGGAGGCTCAGAACGGGGACGCGCGATACCGGCTGCTGGAAACGATCCGGCAGTACGCCCGGGACCGGCTCCTGGAGGCGGGCGAAGCCGCCACGGTGCGGGGCCGGCATCGGGACTGGTACCTGAAGCTGGCTGAGCGGGCCCGGCCGGAACTCCAGGGGCCGAGGCAAGCCGAGTGGTTGGAACGGTTAGAAACCGAGCACGATAACCTGAGAAGCGCCCTGGATTGGACCAGTACGGAGGAAAGCGGCGCGGAGGACGGTCTGCGCCTCTCGGGAGCGCTGTGGGAGTTCTGGCACGTGCGCGGGTACTTCACCGAAGGACGGGGATGGCTCGAGAGCATGCTCGCCCGCGGGCGCGCCGCGTCGGCGGCCCCACGGGCGAAGGCGCTCGCCGGCGAGGGATTCCTGGCGTATCGTCAAGGCGATTATGAAAGCGCGATAGCGCTGCTTCAAGAGAGCCTGCCGCTGTTTCGGGAGCTCGGCGACCGGTCGGGGACAGGGCACGCGCTCCAGGCGCTCGGAACAATCGCCATTCACCAGGGCGACTTCGAGCGTGCGAAAGCGCTGCTGGCAGAAAGCCTGGAGTGGTGCCGGCAGGCGGGGGACAAGCGGCGGATGGCGATTTCGCTCAATAACATGGGCGAAGTCGGGCGCTGTCAGGGAGATTACGCGGCGGCACGCGCCTCGTACGAGGCCAGCCTGGGGCTGCGCCGGGAGGTCGGAGACCGGCGAGGGCTTGCCGTATCGCTCGGCAACCTGGGACACGTCGCCCTGCACGAGGGCGACTCGAGGCGGGCGATGATGTTCTTCAGCGAAGCGCTGGATCTTGCGCGCGAGCTCATGTACAAACTTGCGATCGCCGAATACCTTGCGGGACTGGGAGGCGTGGCGATCGCGGAAGGACAGGCGACGCGGGCGGCCCGGCTGCTCGGGGCGGCTGAGGCGCTCCTCCGCGTCCTGGATGCCCCGCTGTCGCCTCCCGATCTGGCCGAGTACGAGCAGAGCAAGACGGCGACGCGTGCCGTGCTGGCCGATTCAGCCTTCGCCGAGGCCTGGGCGGAGGGTCAGGCGATGAGCCTCGAGCAGGCTATCGAGTACGGCCTCCGGGGCGATCACGCGACGCCCGAGACGTGAGGTCAGGACACTCCTCACACAACCGCAAAAACCGACGAGCCGGATCGCGCGCTGCGCAATCCGGCCCCGGTCACAGATCCTGCTTAGCGCCGCTTTCGCTTCGCCGCCGGACGCCGGCGCTTCGGCGTCTTCCGCTTGGCGGACGTGTGCACGCCGTTTGTGCCGTTCGCCTTCTTCTTTCTCTTCGGCTTATGAACCCCATTCGTCCCGTTCTTCACCGCAGCACCCCCCGCAGACGAGCATCAGAGACACCTGGCCCCGACCGTGCGTCCGAGATCGTCACTGGGGTTCCCCGCCCCCCCCGATCCTCCTGCTTCTCCACACCTACCCGTTTTGCCACTCGATCCCGAACCCGCCGCGCGGCAGCTTCCAGTCGATGTTCCGATAGGGGCAGCCGAGCACACAGGTCGTGCACTCGACGCAGTTCTCGAACGAGACGGCGATCTTCGCTCCGTCCCACGTGTAGACGTTGGCCGGACAGAACGCCGTGCACGGGCGCTTCCACTCGGTCCCGCAGCGGTCTAGGCAGACCTCGGCCGCCGTGATCTTGATGTGGGACTGCTTGTCGTGCTTCCACCGCAACGTGTACAGCTTCTCCTCGATCTTCATCGCATCGCCCTCCATCCTTCGTAGGCGTCGCGCAGCAGCCGCCACCATGGGCGCCGGGCGAGCAGGCGGCGGAGAATGCGCCGCTGCTTCTCGCGCTTGCTGACGCCGTCCACGGTCAGCATCTCGTGGATCGCTTCGCTCAGGAGCGCCGGATAGATCTGCAAGAGGTCGGCCTGGTGGTCGACGAGGTCCGGCAGGCGCTCATACTTCCGGAGATCTTGCAGCACGAAGGACGCCTCGAGCAGGTCCCGGTACATCGCGAGCGTGGGCGCCGACCAGTCGCCGATGCGCTTGGCATGGACCGCCGTCTCCCCCGCCATCCGGCCCGCGGCAATCGCCAGGTTGCTGCCCTCACGGTGCAGGTTGTTCACCATCATCGCCGCGTCGCCGACCACGAGGACGCCGCTGTCGTAGAGGCGGGGCATCGCCCGGAAGCCACCCTCCGGGATGGCGTGCGCGAGGTATTCGCGCACTTCCCCGCCGCGCAGGAGCGGCGCCACCATGGGGTGGGTCTTGAACCCCTCGAGCAGGTCCCAGGGGGTGATCCGCGTCTTCATGAAGTGAGAGATCAGCGCGCCGATTCCGACGGACAGGGACTCCCGGTTCGTGTAGATGAACCCATACCCCGCCATGCCCCGGGTGACCGCGCCGTACACCTCGATCGTGGCGCCCATCCCCGGGTCGAGGACGAACCGGTCCTCGATGACCCCCGAAGGGAGGGCAATGATCTCCTTGACGACGAGCGCCATTTCATGCGGCTCGATCGGGCGCCCCAGGCCGGCGCGCTGGACGAGAAACGAGTTGGCGCCGTCGGCGATCACCACGAGGTTGGCGCGCAGATCGCCATCCTGGCGGCCGGTCCGGACCCCGACGATCCGCCCGTTCTCCCGGATCACGTCCTCCACGGTCGTGCCGGGGATGAGGAGCGCCCCGGCCGCCTCGGCGCGGGCGGCAAACCACCCGTCGAACGGCACGCGCAGCACGGTAAACGCGTTCGGAGGCGCGGTCGTGTGGGGAACGTGCGTGTGGCCGGCGGTCGTCGCCGTGTCCTCGGTCACGAGCCAGAGCCGCTCGTCGGCGACCACTCGCTCGATCGGCGCCTCCTGCCAGAACTCCGGCACGACGTCGGCCAGCATCCGGCCGTACATGACGCCGCCCATGACGTTCTTGACGCCCGGGCGCTCCCCGCGCTCGAACAGCACAACGCTGAGCCCCGCCCGGGCCATCGTCAACGCAGCGGCGGTGCCGCCCGGCCCGGCCCCTACGACGATCGCGTCGAACTCTTCGGCGCCCGGCATGCCGCGATCTTCTACCTGAGCGCCCGGGCGGCCTGCTCTACGAACGCCGTCACCGTGGCGGGGAACACGCCGAGCCAGAGCACGCCGGCCGCCGCGATCGCGATCGCCACCCCGACCAGCGCGGTTCGCGAGACCGCGACCCCCTCCGCGGCGCCGGGCCTCCAGGCGACGTACGCCACGCGCAGATAGTAGTAGGTGGAAACGACGCTCGTGAGCACGCCGACCAGCGCGAGCGCGGTCCGGTGGTCGAGGAGGGCTGCCCGGAAGAGATACAATTTGCCGATGAACCCGGCCGTCGGCGGGAGGCCGGCGAGCGAGACCATGCACAGCGCAAGCGCCGCGGCGGCCCACGGCGCGCGCTCCGAAAGCCCGGCCAAGTCCTCCACCCGGTCTGCCTCCTCCCCGCGGCGGTCCAGCAGCAGCAGGACCCCGAACGCGCCCAGGTTCATCGCGATGTAGACGAAGAGGTAGTACAAGACGGCCTGGGTGCCGGCCTGGCCGCCGGCGGCGACGCCGATGAGCATGTACCCGGAGTGGGCGATGCCCGAGTACGCCAGGAGCCGCTTGATGTTGGACTGCGCGAGCGCCGCCAGATTGCCCACGACCATCGTCGCGACCGCGATCGCGGCGAGCATCGGTCCCCATGCGGAGGCGAGGTCCGGCAGCGCCTGCGGGAACACTCGGAGCAGGCCGGCGAACGCACCCACCTTCGCGATCAACGACATGAACGCCGTGACCGGCAGCGGCGCCCCCTCGTACACGTCCGGCGCCCAGGCGTGGAACGGCACGAGCGCCGCCTCGAACGCCAGCCCGATCACGAGAAGCGCCACCCCGATGCCCAGGAGCGGAGGCGCGCCGGCCCGGCTGATCCGCGCCAGATCGACCGTGCCCGTCGCCCCGTAGACGAGCGCCACGCCATAGATGAAGAACGCGGTCGCAAACGCGCCGAGGAGCAGGTACTTGAGACCCGCCTCCTGGGACCGCGTGCTCCGGCGGGCGAGCGCGGCCAGGACGTAGAGGGGAACGCTCAGGATCTCGAGCCCGAGGAAGAGCAAGACGAGGTTCCGGCTCGCGCCCATCAACATCGCGCCCGTGGTGCTGAAGAGCAGGAGCGCGTAGTACTCGCCGGCCGGGAGGCGGAACCGCGACAGGTACGCGGGCGAGACGAGGAGGGCAAGGCCGGCCGCGGCCAGCGCGGCCAGGCCGACGGCGCGCGTGAGGCCGTCCCGGACATACATCCCGCCGAATGCGGCCGCGGGCCCCACGACAGGGAGCACGCTGAGCACGCACGCACCGCACACCGCGGCGAGCGCGACCCACACCGCCGGGCCTCGGGCGTCCGACTCCGGCGACGCGCCCGTCGCCCACGCGTCGAGCAGCAGGACCGTACACGCCGCGACCGTCAGGACAAGTTCGGGCGCGATGCGCGAGAGATCGCCCCAGTTCACCGCCGGCCCTCTCGCGTCCGTCCCCTGGGCGGGACCTGGGCCAGCCCCTGCGCGGGGGCGGGCCGCGCGCGCACATGGACCAACGGCCGCGCGGGACGCGAATCGGGCACGGCCGCCATCCGGGTCAAGATCGCGGTGACCGTCGCCTCGCTCCGGCTGAGAAACGGCTGCGGGTAGAGACCCATCCAGAAGATCGCGAGGATCAACGGCACGAGGGCGGCGTACTCCCGGGGCCGCAGGTCCGGGAGCTGCCGGAGGTCGTCGCGCAGCGGCCCGTGGAAGACGCGGCCGACGAACGCCAGCAGGTACGCCGCCGCGATGACGACGCCCAGGGTCGCGAACGCCGCCGCCGCCGGCCGTACCTGGAACGTCCCGAGCAGGATCAGGAACTCGCCGATGAACCCGTTCGTCCCCGGGAGGGCGAGGGACGAGACCACGATGATCAGCGCGGCCGCGGCCAGCGCGGGGGCGGCAGCGGCTACGCCGCCGTACGCATCCGTCCGGGACCGCCCGGTCCGCTCGAAGAGGAACCCGGCAAGCAGGAACAGCGCGCCCGTGCTGACGCCGTGGTTGACCATCTGGATCAGACTGCCCTGGACGGCCGGCGCGTTCAGGGCGAAGATCCCGAGCAGGATGAACCCCATGTGGCTCATGCTGCCGTACGCCAGGAGGCGGCGCATGTCGCGCTGGGTCCAGGCGATCGCGCCGCCGTAGAGGATCCCGATCACGGCCAGGACGGAGAGGAGCGGCCCGAACGCGCGCGACGCCTCCGGAAAGAGCGGCAGGCAGAACCGCAGCAGGCCGTACGCCCCGGCTTTGGCCATCACCGCGGCGAGCAGCACGGTGACGACCGGCGGCGCCTCCGCGTAGGCATCCGGCAGCCAGGTGTGGAGCGGCCAGACCGGCATCTTGATCGCAAAGGCGACTGCGAATGCCCCGAACAGCACGGGCTCCGCTCCCCCCAGGCCGAGGGGCCGGGACAGCAGCGCCGGCAGGTCGAACGTCGGTGCGCCGAGCACGCGGGCCCCCTGGAGATAGACCGCGACAATGGCCAGCAGCATCAACACGCTGCCGGCCATCGTGAAGAGGAAGAACTTGATCGCCGCGCGCACGCGGGCGGCGCCCCCCCACAGCGCGATCAGGAAGTACATCGGGATCAGCATCGCCTCCCAGAACACATAGAAGAGCACGAGGTCCTGGGCCATGAACGTGCCGAGCAGTCCGGCTTCCAGCAGGAGCGCCGTGGCCACGAACGCCTTCCCGCGATCGCGGACCTGGTCCGCGGCCACCCACAGCGCGAGGGGGAAGAGGAACGCCGTGAGCACCACCAGACTGACGGAGAGGCCGTCGAGCCCGAGATGATAGCCGATCCCGATCGCCGGCACCCACATCCTCCGCTCTTCGAACTGGAGTCCGGCCACCCCGGGGGCGAAGCGCAGCCAGGCGGCCGCCGCCAGGGCAAACACGAGGAGTGTCGTCACGAGGCCGGCCGCGCGAACCGTCCGCTCGGCGCGCGCGTCGAGAGCGGCGACGAGCGCGGCCCCGGCCAGGGGCACAACGAAGAGCGCGGTCAGGATCCCCGGGGTCACTGCCACATCCAGTAGGCCAGCAGCAGGAGCGCGCCGATCAACACGAACGTCGCGTAGTGCCGGAGGTAGCCGCTCTGCAGCCTCCGGAGGGCCGCGCCGGCCGCACCGACCGCACGGGCGAGCCTCGTGACGGTGCCATCGATGATCTCGCGATCAAACGTCGCGGCCTCCTGCGCGAGCGCGCGCGACGGGGCGACCAGGGCGGCGTGGTACACGTCTTCGACGTAGAACTGGTGGGCCAGGACCGTCCGCACAGTCTCGGACCGGGCGCGGATCCTGCGTTGGACGTAGATGAGCCAGGCCAGCACCAGGCCGGCGAGCGCGGCCCCCACACTTGCGAGGACGAGGACGGCCTCCGCCACGGGCCCGCTTCCCGCGGTGGCACGCGCCGCGCCCTCGGTGACGGGTCGAAGCCAGCGGTCGAGCACCCCGGGCTGGGTCAGGGACCACCCAAGGGCTCCACCGGCCAGGGAGAGCAGCGCGAGGGCTGCGATCGGCCACGCCATCACCGGCGGGGGGTCGTGCGGCACGTGCGCCGCCGCGTGCCCGCCGGGCGGCGGCGCGATGAACGTCAGCGCGAACGCCCGGCCGATGTAGACCGCCGTGAGCCCGGCCGTGGCGATCCCGAGCACCCACAGACCGGTATGGCCGGTGTGGAAGACGTCGGACAGGATCAGATCCTTGCTGAAGAAGCCGCCGAGCGGCGGGATGCCGGCCAGGGCCAGCGCGCCGACGGCGAACGCGGCCGTCGTCAGGGGCAGGCGCCGGGCGAGACCTCCCATGCGCCGCATGTCCGTTTCGCCGCCGAGGGCGTGCATCACCGCGCCGGCGGCAAGGAACAGGAGGGCCTTGAAGAACGCGTGGGAGGTCAGGTGGAAGATCCCGGCGCTCCACGCGCCGACGCCGACCGCGAGAAACATATAGCCGAGCTGGCTGATCGTCGAGTACGCCAGGACGCGCTTCAGGTCCGGCTCGACCAGCGCCGCGGCGGCCGCGAAGGTCGCCGTGACGGCGCCCACGACCGCGACCACATCCATCGCGAGCGGCGAACGCACGTAGACCGCGTGCAGGCGCACGATCATGTACACCCCCGCGGTCACCATCGTCGCGGCGTGGATCAGCGCGCTCACCGGAGTGGGGCCCTCCATCGCGTCCGGCAGCCAGACGTACAGCGGCAGCTGGGCGGACTTGCCGGTCGCGCCGAGGAACAGGAGGAGCGCGAGCGCGGTTGCGATCCCCCCGCCGAGCGCCAGGCGCGCGGGCGCGGCCTGTGTGATCGCCGTGAAGTCGGTCGTCCCGAACACCCCGAACGCCAGGAAGATCCCGAGCAGGAACCCGACGTCGCCCAAGCGTGTGACGAGAAACGCCTTGACGCCAGCGCGCGCCGCGGCCGGCCGGGTGAACCAGAACGCGACGAGCAGGTAGCTCGCGAGTCCGACGCCTTCCCAGCCGATGAACATCACGACGAGGTCGCCGGCCAGCACCAACCAGAGCATCGCGGCCATGAACAGGTTCAGGTACGCGAAGTACCGGGTGAAGGCCTCGTCCTCGATCATGTAGCCGGCGGAGTAGACATGGATCAGCGTCCCCACGCCGCTGACGACCACCGCCATGGTGAGCGAGAGCGGATCGATGAGGAGGCGGAACGGGATCTGCACCGCCCCGGTGCCGATCCACTGATACAGGTCGATCACCACATGGCGGGCATCGGGCGGCAGCGTCCCGAGCGCGCGGAGGAGCATCACGGACACCGCACACGCGGCCGCGACGGTCCCGCACGCGATCAGCGCGGCGGCGCGGCGGCCCCAGCGGCCGCCCCAGAGGCCGTTGACCAGCCAGCCCAGGAGCGGAAGAAGCGGAATCAGGACGGCGGCGGTCATCCCTTACCCCCGGAGCAGGTCCACGTCGTCGATATCGACCGTGTCCCGCGACCGGAAGATATCCACGATGATCGCGAGGCCGATCACGACCTCCACGGCCGCGACGACAAGCACGAAGATGACAAGGATCTGGCCGTCAACCGAGCCCAGGGTACGGCCAAACGTCACGAGCGTCAGGTTCACCGCGTTCAGCATGAGCTCGATCGACATGAACACGATCAGAACGGACCGGCGGACGAGCACCCCGATCATCCCAAGCACGAACAGCAAGGCGCTCAGTCCCAGGTAGAACGGCGCGGGGACGCTCACCGGGGGCCCCCCGGCGCCGGGGCATCGGGTGGGGGCAGCCGCTTGCCGAGCGCGACGGCCCCGATCACGCCGACCAACAGGACGACGGACGCCGCCTCGAACGGGAGCAGGTAGCGCCCGAACAGTGCCCGCCCCACGTCCTGGATCGTGCCGAAGGGGGGCGCCGCGGCGCCGGCGACCCCGGGCGTCCCGGCAGGCGGCCGGCCGGCGCGCGGGCCGGCCAGCACGGCCAGGACCCCGACCGCGAAGAGGAGACACAGCGCGACCGCGAGCGGGGCCGGGAGGCGCGCGCCGGCCCCGGGCCCTTCGCCCCTGTGGCCGGCCAGCAGCATCACGATGAAGATGAACAGCACGACGATCGCGCCGGCGTAGATGATCACCTGGAGCACCGCGATGAACTGGGCATCGAGGAGCAGGTAGTCCACCGCGAGAGACAGCAGGACCAGAAGCAGCGCAAGCGCGCTGTGAACCGGCCGGCGGCACGCGATCACGCCCACACCGCCGGCCAGCGCCAGCGCCGCCGTGATCCCGAACATGACGATCTCCACCTGCACCCCCGGGTGGTGGGACGTGGTCGGCCCGCACTCCGTCGACGGTCGACTAGACTTCCCGGTGCGGATCCCGGCCCGATTCGCCGGGAGACTTCTCCTGCAGCATCTCCTTCGTGTAGATCATCGACGCGCGCGTGTATCCGCTCAGCTCGTAGTCGTTGCCGAGGACGATCGCTCCGGTCGGACACGCTTCCTCGCACAGCCCGCAGAAGATGCAGCGCAGCATGTTGATCTGAAAGTCCGCCGCGTACCGCTCCCCTTTCGAGCGGGGCGTGAGCGGATCATTCTCGGCCGCCTTGACGTAGATCGACTGGCTGGGGCACACGATCACGCACAGTTCACACCCGATGCACCGCTCCACCCCGTCGGCCCACAGCGTCAGGTAGTGCCGGCCCTTGAAGTGGGGGTGGGCCGGCTTCTCTTCCGGATAGCGGATCGTGATCGGACGCCGGAACAGATATCGGCCGACCACACCCAATCCCTTCACCATCGCCCACGCCTGCCCCAGCCGGGTCATCCGCCCCACCCTCACGGCGTCCCGCCGCGCCACACGACGAGCAGCGCGGTGACCGCGAGGTTCGCGAGGCCAAGCGGGACGAGCACCTTCCACCCCAGGCCCATCAACTGATCGTACCGCAGCCGGGGAAGGGTCGCGCGAATCCAGATGAACACGAACACGACCGCGAACACCTTCACGAGGAACCACACGACCGGCGGCAGCACCGGTCCCTGCCAGCCGCCCAGAAACAGGGTGGCGATGAGCGCGCCCATCGTGATGACCCCCACGTACTCGCCGAGGTAATACATCGCAAACTTGAATCCGCCGTACTCGGTCTGGTAGCCCGCGATCAGCTCCTGCTCCGCCTCCGGCAGGTCGAACGGCGCGCGGTTCGTCTCGGCCAAGCCGGCGATCAGAAACAGGAGAAACGCGACGGGCTGGGTGACGATAAACCACAGGTGCGCCTGCGCGCGCACGATGTCGACCAGGCTCAGGGAGTTGGCGACCACGACGACCCCCAGCACGGCCAGGCCGAGCGTCAGCTCATACGAGATCAGTTGCGCGCTGCTGCGCAGGCCGCCGAGGAGCGCGTACTTGTTGTCGGACGCCCACCCGCCGAGAATGACCCCGTACACCCCCACGCTGCTGGCGCCCAGAACGAGCAGGACCGCGACGTTGACGTCCGCGATGTAGAGCGTCACCTCGCGGCCCAAGAGGTGCACCGGCGGCCCGATCGGAATGACCGCGTACACAAACAGCGCGGCGACGACCGTGATCAAGGGCGCCAGCAGGTACACCGCCCGGTCGGCGCCGGCGGGCATGAAGTCTTCCTTAAAGATCAGCTTGATCCCATCGGCCAGCGGCTGCAGCAGGCCGAACGGCCCCACGCGGTTTGGGCCGATGCGGAGCTGGAACCGCGCGAGGAGCCGCCGTTCGAGCAGGGTGACGTACGCACACGCGGTCAGGACGCCGCCCAGGATGACCGCGCTCTTGATCGCGTAGACGGCCAGCTCCGCGCCCATCACCCCCCGCGTCCTCCGCGCATCTCGCGCTGCCCGTTCCCCTCCGGGCCGGCGCCTGCGTGGACCGGGGCGTCCGGCCGGACCGTCACGGCGACCGGCCCCGTCTCGTCCAGGAGAGCGCCGACCGGCGCGCTCTCGTATCCCCGGGGGACGTACGCGTGACCCGGGTGCAGACCCGCCCAGACCCGGACGGGCAGCCTGAGCATCCCGCGCGCGGACCGCACCTCGCACGGGGCGCCGTCTTCAAGCCCGAGCCGCGCCGCGTCATCTGGATGGATCGCCACAAACGGGCCGCCGGCCTGGCCCCGCACGCCGGGGCAGCGGAGCGCCATCGTGCCGCGGTCGAAGAGGCGCGTACCCACGACCAACTTGAGCGCCGCCGTCCCGCCCCCGGCGCCATCTGTCGCGGGGACGGCCTGCGGGCCTGGATGTTTCGGCGCCTCCTGCGCGTCCGGACGCCCGGCGCCGCGGTCGGGATCGGGTTGCAGGCGTGCCTCGTCGCCCCACCCGGGGACCACCCGCGCGATCTCGGCCGATACATCGGCCCACGACGCGAACGCGAGCGGCGCGTCCAGGCGAGCGGCCAGCTCCGTAAAGATTTGGCCGTCCGACCGGGCGGCCCCAGGGCCGAGCCGGGCTTGGTCCTGCCGCTGAATGCGCCCCTCGATATTGCCGACCGTGCCGGCCTTCTCCGCGTAGGTGAGCGCGGGCAGCACCACGTCCGCGGACGCCGCCGTCCTGGTCATGAACACCTCGTGCACGACGAGCCCCTCGAGGCGGGGCCTGGCTTCCTCCCACGCGCGGGCGTCCGGGTAGTCGGCGGCCGGGTCCGCGCCGACAACATAGAGGAAGCGAAGATCCCCGGCCCGCGCCGCTTCCAGCATGCCGCGCACCGTGCGGCCCGGCGCCGCCGGAAGCGGCCGGTTCCAGACCGCCTCGATCGCGGCCCGCGCCCCGGCATCGTCGAGCGACCGATAGCCCGGAAGCATGTCGGGCAGCAGGCCGAGCAGCTGCGCGCCGCCGCTGTTGCCCCGCCCCCGGAGGAGGCTGACCCCGGCGCCGCCGCGGGCAGCGCGGAGGGCATCGGCCGCGGCAAGGACCGCGGCGGCCTCTGGCTGGTCGAGGGCGGTCCGGCCCACGAGGACGATCGGCTGCCTTGCCTGGGCAAGCGCAGCCGCCGCGTCCCGGATCCGGTCGGCCGCGGCGCCCGAGTCCGCCGCGGCGGTGTCTGGCGCGGCGGCCCCGGCGAGCGCGTCGAGCACGATCGCCTCGGCACCCCGCCGGTGGGTCAGTGTGTGGCTCGCCCACCGGGCGATCTCGAGCTCCCAGGGGTTCACGATGATCAGGCGCGCGCCGCGGTCCACCGCCTTCTTGACGCGCAGCCAGATGATCGGGTACTCCTCTGTGAGGTCGCACCCGACGAGGACGACCGCGTCGGCGCGCTCCACGTCGGCGATCGTGCCCCGAAGGCCCCAGAGTCCGCGGGCGGCCGGCTGCGGATGGGCGGTGTCGGCCCGGAAGTCGATCGAGTTCGTGCCGACGATCCCGCGGAAGAGACGCAGGAGCAGGTAGTTCTCCTCGTTCGTGGACCGTGTGCCGCCGATCACCCCCACCGTCTCGGGCGGGGCCGCCCGCAGGCCCTGGGCGATCCGGCCGAGGGCCTCCTCCCACGACGCCTCCCGGAGCACGCCCTCGCGGCGGAGGAGCGGTGTCGTGAGGCGCTCGGCGCTGCCGACGAAATCGGAGCCGAAGAACCCCTTGTCGCACAGCCAGATGTCGTTGACCTCTGTGTGTTCCCGTGCGCGTGTCCGGGCCAGATCGCCTCCGCGCACGTCCAGCTCGGTCGCGCACCCGCACCCGCAGTGCGGGCAGACGCTCCGCACGCGGCGATTGTCCCACGGGCGGGCCCGGAACCGGTACGTGGCGCTCGTGAGCGCGCCGACGGGACAGATCGAGATCGTGTTGCCGATGAACTTGCTGTTGACCGGCTCCATGAACGGCGTGGCGATTTGGCTGTGATACCCTCGCTCGAATCCCTTGAGCGCATCGTCTCCCGCGATGATCTCGCCAAAACGCGTGCAGCGCCAGCAGAGGATGCACCGCTCGCGATCGAGCACGAGGACGGGGCCCATGCGGATGTGCTTCCGGAACGTCCGCTTGGTCTCGATGAACCGGCTTTCCCCCGGCCCGAACTTGAGGGTGTTGTCCTGGAGTGGGCACTCCCCCCCCTTGTCGCAGATCGGGCAGTCTAACGGGTGGTTGACCAGAAGAAATTCCAAGATTGCGCGCTGCCCCTGCTGCACCCGCTCGGTCAACGTCCGGACGACCATGTCCTCGCCCGCCTCGACGGTGCACGAGGTCGCGAGCTTCGGCATCTTCTCGACCTCGACGAGGCACATCCGGCATGCGCCGAGCGGCGGCATCCGATCGTGATAGCAGAACACCGGGATCTCTATCCCGGCCTGACGCGCCGCCTGCCACACGGTCGTCCCCTTGGGGACGGTCACCGGGCGGCCGTCGATCGTGAGGTGCACCATTGGGAGCGCGCTCATGCCCGCGCGCCCCCGACGGCCGCGGGCGCGATGCCGCACGCGCCGGTCTCGACGTGATGCACGTACTCGTCGCGGAAGTACGTGAGCGACGCCCGAAGGCTCGGCGGGACGCTCTCGCCGAGCGGGCAGAAGCACGTCCCCGTCATGTTGCGTGCGATCCCGTCGAGCAGGTCGAGATCCTCCATCCGTCCCGTGCCGTGCAGGATGCGGTCCAGGATCTGGCTGAGCCAGACCGTCCCCTCCCGGCACGGGGTGCACTTTCCGCACGACTCGTCGCGGTAGAACTCGACTGTCCGGCGGATCACCGCGGGGATGCACGCCGTGTCGTCCATCACGATGATGGCGCTCGACCCCAGCATCGAGCCGAGCTTCGCGAGCGGCTCGAAGTCGGCCGGTGTCTCCAGGTGCTCGGCCGTCAGCAGCGCGGACGAGGAGCCTCCGGGGAATACCGCCTTGACCGTCCGCCCCTGCCGGACCCCCCCGGCGTGCTCGAAAATAATTGCGCTGAGCGGCGTGCCGATCGGCAGCTCCTTCACCCCGGGCCGGGTGACGTGCCCTGAGACCGAGTAGAGGATCGGTGGGCCGTACGCCTTGTATCCGTCCGGCCCGAGGCGGAGGATGTGGGGAATGTGGGCCATCGTCTCCGCATTGTTCAGCACCGTCGGGAGGTCGTACAGCCCGCGAATCGCCGGATAATACGGGGGCTTGAGCCGCGGGAACCCGCGCCGCCCCTCCAGGCTCTCGAGCAGCGCCGTCTCCTCGCCGCAGATGTACGCGCCGGCGCCCCGATGGATGACGATCTCCAAATCGAAGCCCGTCCCGAGGATGTTCTTGCCGGCGTACCCTCGCGCGTACGCGTCTCTGAGGGCGCGGCGGAGCCGCTCGTAGCCGAGGAAGAACTCCCCGCGCAGGTAGATGTACGCCTGGTGCACCTGGTTCGCGAACGCCGTGATCAGCATGCCTTCGAGGATCTGGTGGGGATCGCCCTCGATCAGCGTCCGGTCCTTGAACGTCCCCGGCTCGCCCTCGTCGGCGTTGACCACGAGATAGCGGACCTCGCCCTCTCGCTTGGGCGTGAGCTTCCACTTGCGGCCCGTCGGAAACCCCGCCCCACCGCGGCCCCGGAGCCCGGACGCCTCGACCATCTCCACGATCCCCTCGGGCGCCAGCTCCGTGAGCGCCCGCGTCGCCGCCTGGTAGCCGCCGGTCGCCAGATAGGCGTCGATCGCCTCGCGTCCCGGCTGGCCCAGGTACTTCGTCAGCAGCAGCTCGGCCATGTCACGCCACTCTCGCGCTCGGGCCCACTACTCCAGCCTCCCAAGCAGCTCGTCGACCGCCGCGGGCGTGAGCCGGCCGTGGCGGTCGGCGTCGGCCAGCAGGACCGGCGCCTCGTCGCACGCGGACAGGCATTCCGCGACCTCGACCAGGACGCGGCCGTCCGGCGTCGTCTCTCCGGGCCGGATCCCGAGGCGCCGGCAGAGATGGTCGAGCACCGGCTCGGAGCCATTGAGGTAGCAGGAGAGGTTCGTGCACACGCGGATCTTGTGCCGCCCCACGGGCTCGGTGAAGAACATCGAGTAGAAGGTCGCCACCGACGTCACCTCAGACAGGGGCAGGCCGAGGGCGTCGGCAACGTCCTGCATCGCCCCCTCGCTCAGATACCCCACCTCGTCCTGTGCGGCGTGGAGCGCCGGCAGCAGCGCCGATTGGGAGCGCGCGTAGAGCCCGCGCAGCCGCCCGATCTCCCCGAGCACCCCGGCCGAGAGCGCCCGCGCCATCAGCGATCCACATCCCCCAGGATGATGTCGATGCTGGCGATCGCGACGACGACGTCGGCGAGCGGGTGCCCGATGACCATCGCCGGCAGGGTTTGGAGATTATAGAACGAGGGCGCGCGCACGTGCACACGCACCGGCCGGTTGCTGCCGTCGCTCACGACGTAGTAGCCTTTCTCGCCCCGTGCCGACTCGGTCGCGACGTAGCTGTCTCCGGCGGGGGGGTGAATCCCCTCGCTCACGAGCTTGAACTGGTGAATCACCGCTTCCATGCTCCGGGCCAGCTCGGCGCGGGGCGGGAGCGCCACTTTGCGGTCGGCGATGAGCACCGGTCCGTCCGGCAGCCGCTCGAGCGCCTGGGCCGCGATGCGCCGGCTCTGCCGCATCTCCTCCAGGCGGACGAGGTACCGCCCGTAGGCGTCCCCGCCTGCCCGGACCGGCACGTCAAACTCGAACTCGTCGTACCCGCCGTACGGCAGCACCTTACGGACGTCGTGCGCCACGCCGGAGCCCCGGAGGACCGGGCCGGTCGCACACAGCGCGATCGCGTCCTCCCGGGAGAGCACGGAGATCCCTTCGGTGCGCTCCCGCCAGATCAGGTTGTCGCTGAGGAGCCGCTCGTACTCGTCGACGCGCCGCGCCATCACCTCGAGAAACGCGCGCGCCGCGGGGACGAACTCGCCGGGGAGATCGGACGCGACCCCGCCGGCCCGAAAGTACCCCGGCATCATGCGCTGGCCCGAGACCATCTCGGAGAGATCCAGGAACTTCTCCCGGTCGGCAAAGCAGTACATGAACACGCTGCTGATGTTGAGATCGTTCGCCGCCGCGCCCAGGTAGACGAGGTGGCTCGCGATCCGGTTGAGCTCGCACATGAGGATCCGGATCGTGCGCGCGCGGGGCGGCGGCTCGACCCCGAGGAGGCGCTCGACCGACAGGTAGAACGCCATCTCCTCGAGATAGCTCGCGACGTACTCGATCCGATCGACCAGGGTGACGTTCTGGTAATACGTCCGGGTCTCCATCTCTTTCTCGATCCCGGTGTGCAGGTACCCCATCACCGGCGTGCAGGCCCGGACGGTCTCGCCCTCGAGGTCCAGCACGAGGCGGAGCACCCCGTGGGTGCTCGGATGCTGGGGTCCCATGTTGATGGTCAGCGTCTCACGGGTGGGAGCGGTCATCCCGGCACCGGGGGCGTCTCGCCGCCGGATCCCGAGGAGCTGCGCGGCGGAAAGAACGGAATGATCTCGCTCGGCACTTTGGGCGTGTGGCCCTTGAACTCGACCGGCTCCTCGAACAGCGGAAAGTCCCGCCGCAGCGGATGGCCTTCCCACTCGTCCGGCATCAGGATCCGCCGCAGGTCCGGATGCCCGTCAAAGGCGACCCCGAACATGTCGTACACTTCACGCTCGGGCCAGGCGGCGCCGGCATAGATCGCGACCGCGCTCGGCAGGTGCGGAGGATCACCGTCCGCCTGGACCTTGACGGTCAACCGGTCGGCCCCACCGGCCTGGCCCAGGAGGTACACGACCTCGAATCGGGGTGATGCCGGCAGGCGGTCCCACGCGGTCAGGTCCACCAGGCTGTCGAGGCCCAAGTGCACACGGGCGGCCTCGAGGACCTCGAGGAGCGCGCCGGGCGTCACGAAGACGACCGCGCGGCCTCCCTCTTCCCGTGGAGTCGTGAGCCCCCACGGGACATGCGGGCGCAACCGGTCGAGGATGGATGCCTGGGCCATCAACGTCCGGCGGCTCAGGTCGCCCGGCCGGCGGAACCGCCCCGGACGATCTTCTCCTGAAGCAGCTGCAACCCGTGCAAGAGGGCCTCGGGGCGGGGCGGGCACCCGGCGACGTACACGTCGACGGGAATGATCTTGTCGACGCCCTGCACGACGGCGTAGTTGTTGTAGAGGCCGCCGGTGCTGGCGCAGTCGCCCATCGAGATCACCCACTTCGGCTCCAGCATCTGGTCGTAGATGTGGCGGACGACCGGGGCCATCTTCTGGCTCACCCGGCCGGCGACGATCATCAGGTCGGCCTGCCGCGGCGACGCCCGGAACACCTCCGAGCCGAACCTGGCGATGTCGAACCGGGAGGCCGCCGTGCACATCATCTCGATCGCGCAGCACGCGAGGCCGAACTGGACCGGCCACACCGAGCTCGAGCGCGCCCACGCGACGATCCGGTCGACGGTCGTGGTCAGGATGTTGCGCTCGAGATCGCGCTCGGAGGCGATCACTCCCACTCCAGCGCCCTCCGCTTGAGGACGTACACATAGCCGAGCACGAGCAGGGCCAGGAAGCTGAACATCTCCCCGATCCCGGGGACCCCCAGCTCTCGCACAAGGACCGCCCACGGGTACACGAAGACGATCTCAACGTCGAACAGGATAAACAACATCGCCACGAGGTAGTACCGGACGGGAACCCGCTCCCGGGCGCTGCCGGTCGGCCAGACCCCCGATTCGTAGGGCAGAGACTTCTCAAGCGTCGGCCGGCGGCCGCCGAGCAGCATGTGCAGTCCGAGGATCGCGCCGGCCAGCAGCACAGCAAGAACCAGATGCGCGAGGATGGGGACGTATCCGGATATCATCGGTAACCCCTTGGAGGAGGCGGCGCGTCCCCCCAGACGGTTGCGAGCAGTTCCATGATTGCAGAAGCGCTGTGCCCTGTCAACGCATGCGCGGCTACGCCGCGCGCTGCAGCCCGGTGACGACGTCCCGAAGGGCCTCGAGCGCGTATCCGACGTCGGCGTCGGTCGTGCCGCGCCCCAGGGTGAGGCGCACCGCGCCCGCGGCGAGCTCCGCCGGCAGCCCGAGGGCCGTGAGCACGTGCGACGGCTCGAGACTGCCCGACGTGCAGGCCGATCCCGAACTCGCCGCGACCCCGCGAAAGTCCAGGCCGATGACGAGCGACTGGCTGTCCGTGCCCGCGAACGAGAGGTGGACGTTGTTCGGCAGGCGGCGCTCGGGGTCCCCGTTCAAGTGCGCACCGGGGATCTCGAGCGCTCCTCGGATCATCTGCTCGCGCAACTCCACCAGGCGCGCCCGCTCGGCCTCCATCTCTTCTCCGGCGAGGCGCAGCGCCGCGCCGAGCCCGACGATCCCCGGGACGTTCTCCGTCCCACCGCGGCGGCCGCGTTCATGACTGCCGCCGTGCTGGATCCGCCGGAGCGGCGTGCCCGGTCGCACGTACAGCGCGCCGGCGCCCTTGGGGCCGTAGCGCTTGTGGGCAGAGACCGAGAGCAGATCGACCGGGAGCGTGCCGACGTCGATCGGCAGAGCGCCGGCCATCTGCGTGGCATCGGTATGAAAGAGGATCCCCCGCTCGCGCGCCGCGCGCCCGATGTCCGCGACCGGCTGGAGCGTCCCGATCTCGTTGTTGGCGGCCATCACGGACACGAGGACCGTCTCCGGGCGCAGCGCCCGACGCACATCGTCCGGATCCACGATCCCCCGGCCGTCCACCGGGACGACGGTCACCTCGTACCCGCGATCTTTCAGGACATGGCAGGTTTCCAGGACGGCATGATGCTCGATCGCCGACGTCACGACATGTTGTCCGCGGGCTTCCGTGGCGTACGCCACGCCGAGCACCGCGAGGTTGTCGGCCTCGGTCGCGCCGCTCGTGAACACGATCTCGCCCGGCCGCGCGCCGATCACCGCCGCCACCTCGGCGCGCGCCTGCTCCACCGCGGCCCGGGTCTCTTGTCCAAACCCGTGGATGCTGCTGGCGTTACCGGCCTTCTCGGTGAAGTACGGGAGCATCGCCGCGAGAACCCGTGGGTCGACCGGGGTCGTCGCGGCGTGATCGAGATACACTCTCACGGGAGCGTGCCCTCGTGCCTCCTCGCCGCCTGCGCCGTCTGCTCCCGGCGAGACCGCCGGCGGGCGCTGCGCGGCAGGGCGACCACGACGACGCGGCGCTTCCGCCGGCTGCGGGTGCGAGGCCGCGCCTGCCGGGTCTTGCCGGGGTTGCGCCGTGCCACGATCCACGGGCGGTCGAACTCAGCCGCCGCGTTCTGGGCGAGCACCCGCCCCACCGCGGCCATCGACACGCTGCCGCGCATCATCAAGTACGAGGCTTGCTGGAGCTGCTCCACGTCCCGCCACGAGTAGAGCCGCGGGCGGTTGCGGGCGGCGTTCGACCCGGTGGCCGACGGGATGCCGAACGCCTCCCACTGGCGGAGCACCTGCGGGGACAGACCCGTCAGGTCCGAGACGACACGTGGAGTGAGGAGTGGCGACGCAAGGTCTCGCATCGAGATACCCCCGGGAAAAGTGCGTGGGGAGCACGATCCAGTATACCAGCCGATCCCGGGGGTGACTATAGCCCAGACCTATGGCTTCCTGGATCCAATAACGGCCCACCGATGCTGGAATCTGATCACATCTCCGTCTGATACCGGCAGCATCCCGGCAAGGTCCCCGGCGGCGCTCTCGAGCAGCAGCTTCCGGACGCCGGCCGAAACATCGGGAGGCGTCGCGGCGATTGCGCACCACTCCCCCAGCTCCCTCGTCTGCGAGCCTTCGGCGCTCCCGGTCGGCGTGAGACCGCACGACGCCAAGAGGGCCGTGAGACCCGACGGGCTCAACACCTCCACGTGCGCGGGGTCCCGGAGCCGCTCGATCCTGTTCTGCCGGGCCCGCTTCGCGTCGTCCTCCGAGCCCACGAGATCCCCGACGGCCACGCGGCCGCCGGGACGGCACACGCGCGCCATCTCGCCGAGGACCCGGCGGGGCTCGCCGAAGTGATGGACGGCCCACGTCGTGACCACGATCGAGAACGTCCCGTCGGCAAACGGGAGCCGCTCGGCTTCGGCCCGGACCAGCGCGATGCTCCCGCGGTCCCGGCGCGCGCGCGCCTCGCGCAGCATCGCCATGGTGAGATCGACCCCGACGGCGTGCCGGACGCGGGGCGCGTAGACCGCGAGGAGCGCACCGGGGCCGCACGCAACGTCGAGCAGGCGGTCGTGGGCCTCGGGCGCAGTCAGCCGGAGGAGCGCCTCCTGCTGCGCGTGCCGCTCCGTGATGCCGCTACGAGCGTACCGCCCCGCGGTCTGGGAGAATCGCGCCTCGTTCAGGCGGCGCGCATCTGTCATGGCAGCGGCACCATCGTGCGCCTCCGGGCCGCGAACGTCGCCACCTCGGTGTACCCGGCCGCTCGGGCGATCGTCTCCGCGCGCTCGAAGTCCCGCCCCACGTCCTCCGGGGTGTGCGCATCGGAGTTGATCAGGGTCGGGACGCCCGCCAGGCGGCATGCCGCGAGGAACGGCGGCGCCGGGTAGGCTTCTCCGACCGGCTTGCGCCAGCCGGCGGTGTTGATCTCCGCACAGACCCCGGCGTGGGCAAACGATGCCGCGGCGCGATCGTAGAGGTCGTAGAGGTCGGCGGCGGGCCGGTATCCGGCAACCTTGATAACGTCCGGGTGTCCGATGAAGTCGAAGAACCCGGTCTCGGCCGCGCCCGCGATCAGGCGAAAGTACTGCCGGTACGCCTCGAGCACGTCATGCCGGGCCCACTCGTCGGTCCGCGAGAGGTCGTCAAACCCCCACCACACGCCGCCCGCGGTCGAGGGCGGAAGCCAGTGGACCGATCCAATCACGTAGTCCCACGGATAGCCGCGGACGGCGCGCTCCAACTCGCGTTCGTAGCCGGGGAGAAAATCGCCCTCCAACCCCAACTTGACCGCAAGGCCGGCGTGGCGCGCCGCCTCAATCAGGCGGAAGTAGTCGTCGAGACCCTCCGTGCACTGCTCATCCACCCAGCCCGACACGGCGTCCCGCGGAGGATACATCGCCCGGCACTCCCGAAACCGGTGTGGGTGTTCGCTGAAGCCGATCTCGGTAATGCCGCGGGAATGGGAGGTCTCGACGAACCGCCCGAGCCACTCGAGCGTCCACGGCCCGCGCTCCAGATGCATGTGATAGTCTGTGCGCACGCACTCACCCTTCGGGATCCAAGCTGCGCCACGCTCCTTCGGATCACGCCTTGGGGGACGCGAGGCCGGTCCGAACGCGAGCGGCGAACGCGGCCGCATCGGGATGATCGCTTGCCAGCAACTCCTGGGCGACGGCTTCCCGATCGTACGTGACCCGGACGATCTCCGCGGTCCACCGGCCGTCCCGCAACGTACAGATGCCCCACGACGGCCGGGGATCGCCGTCAAACGGCATGCCCGCGCTGCCGACGTTGACGAGCAGTCCGCCCGCCACTTCCCGGGTGTATGCGCGGTGGATGTGCCCGTAGACCAGGGTCGTCGTACGGGCCTGCTCCATCATCTGCCGCACGACGGCCTCGGGGGCATCGGGCATGACGCTCTCGGTCGTGCTCGACGGCGTCGCGTGCACGATCACCAACGGCGGCATGCCCGGGGGCTCGACCCGGTGGGACATCGGCAGGCCTCTCAGGTACTCCAGATGCTCGGGGCCTAACTGGCGCCGCGCCCACTCCACCAGAGGCGTGGACCCGCCCGCAAGGCCGGCAACCCACTGGTCGGTGTTGCCGACGACGGTCGGATACGCCCGCGCCATCAAGAGCGCCATCGCCTCGCGGGGACGGGGTCCACCGAATGCCAGGTCTCCACCGTTAATGATCTGGTCGAACGGTCCACGCGCCTGCACATCGGCGAGCACGGCCTCGAGGGCTCGCGCGTTGCCGTGGACGTCAGAGAAGATCGCGATGCGCATGACTGACCCGGTCACCGTGCGCCCTCCACGCTCTTGAGTGGGATGCCGAACACGACTTCGAAGAACTGCGCGATGATCCGGGCCGTAAACCCCCAGATCACCTCCCGCCCGGCGGTGTAGAAGTACACGATCGACGGCCGGCTCCCATGATCCCAGACTTCCGTGCGCACGTTGCGCGCGTCCAGCATGACCTCGAGCGGCATCACCAGAATTGCCCCGACCTCCTGGGGGCTCAGCAGAAGCCGGTTCGGAAACGGCACGAAGCCGACGAACGGCGTCACGAGGAAGCCGGAGAAGGACATCACCTGATCGTCCAGGCGGCCGAGGATCTCGACGTCCGACGGGCGGATACCGATCTCCTCGTGCGTCTCGCGCAGCGCAGCCTCTTCCGGGGTCTCGCCGTCCTCGAGCCCGCCGCCGGGGAACGAGATCTGTCCCTTGTGATGTTCGACCAGGTCGGTCCGCTTGGTGAGCACGAGCGCCGGCCCTTTCCCGGTATCGACGAGCGGCAGGAGGACGGCGGCGCGGCGGAGGCCCGCGGGCACCGGCTCATTCGCCGCCGGACGGTCCGCGAGCGCGCGCCGGATGTGGAGGCGGAGCGCGTCCGGATCGGCCAGCATCCGCGTTGCGTCGGCCAGGGGATCGGACGTGCCGGCCATTGCCACCTCCTCGCCCGGTGACTACGACGCGCTGCGCCCGGAGTCCCCCCGCATCAGACATGCCCCATCAGGCAGGAACCTCTCCGGGTGAGATACAATGTGTCATGGGTGGCGACCCCCACCGGGACAGGCGCCCTCCCACACACACCGGAGGAGATACCATGTCCGACACCCTCACAGGCCTAGGCACCATGCGCGGGAGGGTGGTCGGCTCCGTCCCTCTCGCCGACGGACGGGAGATTGCGATCTACGCGGTCCGGCCGGTCGCCACCCTGCTCGCCTATGTCCCCGACGCGGACCGCCTGGCGGCGATGGCCGCCCGCCAGTGCTACACCGCGGGCAGCATCCTTGACCTCCCCGCGCCCCTCTCCGCGAAGACCACCGCGCGGATGGTCGACAAGGTCGTTTCCGCAGGCCACACGAGCTGCATCGAGCACAACCAGTTCGTCTTTGGGGTGCGCGGGATCTCGCGCTCCTGCTCTCACCAGCTCGTCCGCCACCGCGTCGGCTGGTCCTATGAGCAGCAAAGCCAGCGATACGTGGACTTTGCCACGCAGGACTTCGTCGAGATCGTCGTCCCTCCCACGATCCTCCGGCTGCCGCCGATGCTGGAGGCGTTCCTGGAGCCGGTGAAAGCGGCGGTGCGGGCGTACTTCCTGCTGCGGGACGAGCGGGTGCATCAGGAGGATGCGCGGTATCTCTTCAACAACGCGTTTGAGACGAAGCTGATCGTCTCCTCCAACGCCCGGGCGCTCCTCCATTTCCTCGAGCTCCGGACGTGCAACCTCGCCCAGTGGGAGATCCGGTGGCTGGCGCACCTGATGCGCGCCGAGCTCGCAGGGGTCGCGCCGGAGATCTTCAAGTTTGCCGGGCCCACCTGTATGACCCAGGGAATCTGCTGGGAGGGCCCCCGCGGGGCCAGGTGCCCGCGACTTGCGGCGAGCGGCGCCGAACTGCGGGACCGCACGCCGTCGATGGCCGCGGAAAGGACATCGGCGGTGCCGTAGGGTATATGCGGGGGTATTGTCGTAGAGTATAATTGATCCGGCACGGGTCGAACAAGGAGGCAGCGAGGAATGACCTACACGATCACTGAACCCTGCATCAACGTCAAAGACCGCTCCTGCGTGGAGGTCTGCCCCGTTGACTGCATCCATCCCAAGACCGACGAGGATCAGGGCGAGGTCATGCTCTACATCCATCCGGACGAGTGCATCGACTGCGGAGCCTGTGAGTCGGTGTGCCCGGTGACGGCGATCTTTGCCGAGGCGGACGTGCCGGAGCAGTGGAAGGGCTTCACGGAGATCAACGCGGACTACTTCAAGATGAGCAAAGAGGAGTTCGCGGCCAAGCACGGCCGGAACCCCTAGCCCGGCCCCTCTCCCTGCCCCCGAACGTCGACGAGCCGCCCCTACTCGCCCGCGGCCCCCGCCCGCGCCTTGCCCAATACCTCTTGGGCGATCGCCACGGCGCGCTCGATGTCCGCTTGGGAGACATCCAGGTGTGTGACGGCCCGCATCAGGCTCCGGCCCGTCGCCCCGACGCGCACGCCGCGAGCGGCGAGGCGCGATGCGACCTCCGCCGCGCTCAGCCGGGTGCCCGCGACATCGAAGAACACGAGGTTGGTCTCGACGTGCTCGACCTGGATGCGGATCCCTGGAATCTCGGCGAGCCCGCGGGCGAGAATCTTCGCGTTCGTGTGGTCCTGGGCGAGGCGATCCACATTGTGGTCGAGCGCATACAACCCCGCGGCGGCGATGATCCCGGCCTGCCGCATCGCCCCGCCAAAGAGATGCTTGTACCGCCGCGCATCCTTCATGAACTCGCGGTCGCCCGCCACGAGCGCCCCCACCGGGCAGCCGAGCCCCTTCGTCAGGCAGAACGTCACCGAGTCGTAGCCGCGGGCCTGCTCGTGGGCGGGGACGCCCGACGCCGCGACCGCGTTCATCAGACGCGCGCCGTCCAGGTGGGTGCGGAGATCGTGCCGGTGGGCCGCCTCGGCGACCGCCCGCAGCTGCTCGAGCGGCCACACGGTCCCGCCGCCGAGGTTACTGGTCTGCTCGACCGAGACCAGGCGCGTCCGCGGTTGGTGTGGATCGTCCCGCCGGATCCCCTCTTCCACCTGCTGCGGCGTGAACACTCCGCGTGTCCCCTGCACGGTGAATAACATCACGCCGGAGAGCAGCGCGGGGCCGCCGGCCTCGGCGTTCACGATGTGGGCGGTCCGGTCGAGGATCACCTCGTCGCCCGGCCGCGTATGGACTTTGACCGCGATCTCGTTCGCCATCGTCGCCGACGGGAGGTAGAGGGCGGCCTCCTTGCCGAGGAGTCCGGCCACCCGCTCTTGCAGGGCGTTGACCGAGGGGTCCTCCTGCTTTTGCTCGTCGCCGACCGGCGCCTGCGCCATGAACGCGCGCATCTCCGGCGACGGGCGGGTCGCCGTATCGCTGGACAGGTCAATCAGCGTGGCCACGTCTTCCTCCTTTGGTCGCCGCCCGGCCTCAGGCCCGGCGGAGGGGCTGTCATATCAGGTGATTGCCCGCGGCCGCAGTCCGAACCTCCCCCTTAGGCAACTATGAACTATTCTTTCTTTGCCATCGTATCTGTCCTCTGATAAAATACCAGGGGGACGCAGTCATGACATCGACAACCCGGCGGGAAATTCTCTCCCTTATCAAGCGGCGTGGGCCGATGACCGTCCAGGAGCTGAGCCGGAGCCTGGAAATTACGCCCATGGGCGTCCGGCAGCACCTGGCGATTCTCGAACGGGACGGGTGCGTCCAATCAAACGGGGTCCGCCGCGGCCAGGGCCGGCCGAGCCGGGTCTACAGCATCACCCTCGAAGGCGACAAGGTATTCCCGCGCACCTACGAGCAGATCGCCACCGCCCTCCTTGACGACGTGAAGTCTCTCGACGGCGAGGCGAAGGTGGACGCCCTGTTCGAGTATCGCCGGAAGCGCCAGCTGGAGCAGTACCGGGCGCGGATGGGCGGCAAGGACCTCGCCGAGAAAGTGGCCACCCTCGTCCAGATCCGGAACGAGGAAGGGTACCTCGCCGAGGGCGAGCAGCGCGACAAGGACACCTTCGCGCTCATCGAACACAACTGTCCGATCCGCGCCGTCGCCGGAACCTACCGGCAGGCGTGCGCGTGCGAGCTCGCGCTGTTCGCGGACGCGCTCGGCGCCGAGGTCAGCCGGACCGACCACATCGTGGCCGGGGCCCCGCATTGCCGCTACACGATCACGCGCCAGCGGGAGACCGGGCGCAAAAAATAACAGGGGGAATCTGATGGCGACGCTGACCTACTACGGACATTCGACCTGGGCCCTCGAGACCAAGGGCGCCACCATCCTGATGGACCCGTTCTTCACGGGCAACCCGCTGGCCCCGGTGGCGGCGAGCGCCATCACGGCGTCCTTCATCATTCTCACGCACGCGCACGGCGACCACTACGGCGATACGGTCGAGATCGCGAAGCGGACCGGGGCCACGCTCATCTCCTGCTTCGAGATCGTCAACTACTGCCAGAAGCAGGGTGTGGCCAATGCGCAGCCGATGGGCCACGGTGGGGGCCACATGTTTCCGTTCGGACGCGTGAAGCTGACGGTCGCCCATCACGGCTCTTCGTTCCCGGACGGCACGTACGGCGGTAACCCCGCGGGGGTCCTGTTGGAGATCGAAGGCAAGCGCCTGTACAACGCCGGCGACACGGCCCTCTTCTCCGACATGAGCCTGATCGGGGAGGGCGGGCTGGATGTCGCGCTCCTCCCGATCGGGGACAACTTTACGATGGGACCCGAGGACGCCGCCATCGCCGCGAAGCTCCTGCGCGCCCGAACGGTGATTCCGGAGCACTACAACACGTGGCCGGTGCTCAACCAGGATGCCGAGGCGTTCAAGCGGCGGGTCGAGGCGGCGACCGACACGCGCGTGGCCATCCTCAAACCCGGAGACAAGTTCGAGATCAAGTAGGCGCCGGCGCGGGCTAGCGCAGCGGCAGCAGCAGGAACACCGTCACGTCCCACAGGATATGGGAAGCGACGACCGGCGCGATCCGTCCCATCCGGAGATACATCCACCCCCAACACGCCCCGGCCGCGAGCGCCGCGACGACCAGCATGAAGTTGCCGGCGGCCGCGTGGACCAGCCCGTACAGCAGCGTGGCGGCGGCCCAGCCCCGCAGCGGGCCAAGGCGGCGAACGAGCCCCCACTGGATGAGCCCGCGCCAGAACAGCTCCTCCCCCGGCCCGATCACGAGCACGAGCGCCAGGGTAATGACCCACACCGGCGCCTGCGCGCGAATCACATACACGGCGCCGATCTCGGCCCCGGCGAACGGCAGCACGTATCCGGCGAGGATGCGCCCCGCGGCGAACACCGCGTACAGGACGGCGCTCGCCGCAAGGCCGAGCGCGAGATCGGGAGCGCGCATCCCTTCGCGGAGCGGGAACGGGCCGCGAACGGCAAGGGCGAGACACCCGAGCCCGCCGACGCCGGCGGTCATCAGGATCCAAAAGTTGGCCGGCTGCCAGGCGAAGATCACGATCCAGACAGCCGCCGCAAGCGGGATCGCCCACAGCGCCGCGCGCGTCTTTGCTACAATGGACGCATCAGACGTTTCTCGCGGCATCAGGCAGTGGACGCCGGTGCGGCGCCCCGGGCGCGCCGGGGGGTTCGTGTCACTGGAGCACCGGCGCCGGGGCTAGCGTTCGTGCCAGAGGGTTTGGGGCCGGAGGTTGCGGGAGATTCCGAGCTGGGTGGCCATCAGGGTGGTCCACGCGAGGAACCCCTCGACCATCGTGAGCGCTTCGTCCTCGACCTCGTCGGGGTCGAGTGGAGACTGCTGCGCGTTGCCGAGCAGATCGCCGATCCCGCCGCAAAACGTCCGGACGTCTATCAGCAGCTCGGTCGCCACGCGGCGGGCGGGCGTGCCGACGGTCTGCGGGCGGCCGGCGGTGGCCCGCAGACGCGCACTCTGGGCCGTCGACCACTCCGCGAGATCCTCGAGGGCGTACACCGCTTCCCCCGGCCCGCGCTCGACGACGACGGCGACGAAGCCCTGGCAGGCGCGCCACACCTGCCGGATCAGGCTGGCCAGGAAGCGCTTCTCGTAGGTTGTGAACCCCTTCGCCTGCTTCGGCACCGCTGCTCCCGCGTGTTCGACGTAGGGAGGTGGCTTTCGACGCCGCCCGAAAGCGTTCCTGTGCCCCCGCGATGAACGTCAAAGAAATTCTTCGGAGCGTCGGCGAGCCACCGCCGGTGCCGTTCGCTCCCGCGCCGTTCCAACGGGACGCGCTGAGCGCGCTCGAGGGCGGGGACGTAGTCGTGTCCGCGCCCACGGGAAGCGGGAAGACCTGGATCGCCGAGCAGGAAATCGCGCGCCTGCTCATCGCATCGGCCGGCGCACACCCGCCTGCGGGGGGAGGCCGGCGGATCTGGTACACGGCGCCGCTCAAAGCGCTGTCGAACCAGAAGTTCCGGCGGTTCCAGACGCTGTACGGGGAAGCCGCGGTCGGCCTGCTGACCGGCGAGCGCCGCGTGAACCCGGGCGCGCCCGTCCTCGTCGCCACGACGGAGATTCTCCGGAACGTCCTCTACGACCCATCCGGAACCGGGGCGCCACCGGACGTCGTCGTCTTGGACGAGGCCCACTACCTCGCCGATCCCGGGAGAGGCACCGCGTGGGAGGAGATCATCCTGCTCGCCCCTCGAGCCACGCGGCTCCTCCTCCTCTCCGCCACGGTGCCGAACGCGCCCGATCTTGCCGCGTGGATGGGCACGGTCCGCGGCGGGCGGCCGGCCGTGATTACGCTCGAGGAGCGCCCCGTGCCGCTTGCGTTCCTGCTCGCCGACGGGTCGGGCCACCTGCTGCCTCCGGAGCCGCGGCGGGTGCGGGCGAGACGCCGCCATCCGCGCTGGCTGGCCGCGATCGCCGAGGGCCTCGCGGAGCACCGTCTGACGCCGGCGATCCTCTTCTTCCCCAGCCGGCGGGAATGCGACGAGGCCGCGCGTCTCCTCGGCGCGAACCCCGCCCCCGGCGAGGCCGAGCGCGCCGAACGTCTGCGGGATTGGATCGCCAGGACGCCACAGCTCGCGGGCCACCCCCTCTTATCCTCGCTCCGCCGCGGAGGGGTCGCGCCTCACCACGCCGGCCATCTGACGGCGTGGCGGCTGTGTGTGGAGGAGATGCTCGAGGCCGGGCTCGTCCGCCTCGTGTGCGCCACGACGACCCTGGCCGCCGGGCTCGACGTGCCGGCCCGCACCGTGGTCCTCTCGACCCTCTACCGGCACGGACCCGCGGGACCCGAGGCGCTGACCCCCACCGAGTTTCATCAGATGACCGGGCGCGCCGGCCGGCGCGGCCGCGACACGCTTGGGATTGCGGTGATTGGCGTCGAGACCCCCGAGGATGCCGAGGAGGGACTGGCGCTCGCCGAGTCGTCGCCCGACCCCGTGCGCTCCGCGTTCGTCCCGTCGGACGCCCAGGTGCTCAACCTCTTGGCGCGGATGTCCGCGGCGGACGCCGAAGCGCTAGTGCGTCGATCGTTTGCGGCGTACCTCAGGACGCCTGAGATCGCCGCCGCCCGCGCCGAGCTGGCCTCGCTTCCATCCGATCCGCTCACGGACCGGCCGTGCGGCGACCGCCTCGCGACCCGCCGCCGGTTCGATCGCCTCCTCGCCGACCTTCGCCGGGCACGGCGGCGCAAGGGGGACGCGTCCGATGACGTTGCCCGGCTCGGCCGGGAAGTCGTCGAGATGCCCTGCACCGGCTGCCGGATCGTCGAGCGGTGCGTGGACACGCTTCCCGACCTCGCGGCGATCGAACGCGAGCGCCGGATGCTGGCGAAGCAGGTGAGCGAGACGGAGGACGTGGAGGTGATGCAGTTCCGGCGGCGCGCGGGCGTCCTGCGAGACCTGGGCTATCTCGACGGCGAGTGGCGCCTCACCGGCCAGGGCCGTCTCGCCGCGCGGATCCGGCACCCGCGGATGCTGGTGTTGGCCGAAGCGCTCCGCAAAGGCATCTTCCCCACCGCGCCCCCGGCGCTCGCCGCCGTCGGCGGCGCGCTCGGATCGGAGCGGGTCACCGCGCCCCGCGGCGCGGTGCGCCGCGCCGGAGGGCGCGGGATGGGCCACCGGCGAGGCCACGGCGATGCCGGCCGGTGGGATCCCGCCGACGCGGTCCCCCCAGGCGCCCGCCCTGCGCTGAGCGCGCTCAGACGCATAGTCACGCAGCTGAACGCGCTGCGCCGCGACGCCGGGCTGCCGGATGATCCGCTCGAAGGGGAGTTCGAGGGCGAATACGGCCGGCCCGCGCCGGTCTTGTGGCGGGCCGCGGTCGTCGGGACCTGGGCCGGTGGACGGCTGTGGGGCGAGGTCACGGGCCGGTACCACGTCCCCGAAGGCGACCTGCAGCGGCTCGTCTGGCAGGCGGCCGAGATCCTGGCGCAGTTCGAGGATCTCTCCGACAGTCCGGTGTCGATCGCGGCCCGCACCGCGCGCGAGGTCCTCCTCCGCCCGCCGGTGGTCTAGCCGCCGGGGCCGAGGAGGGACACCGGCGCCACCGGCGGAATCCCTTTATCGGGCCAGCTGGCCCCACGGCGCAATGACAACCGCTTCCGGCCCCCTTGCCGGCCTCACCGTCCTCGACCTCTCCACGATCGTTTCGGGAGGCACGGCCACCTCCATGCTCGCCGACTTCGGCGCCGAGGTCATCAAAGTGGAACACCCCAAAGGCGGCGATCCGCTCCGGTCGTGGGGGCCGTTTGTCGGCGGCGAGTCCGTGTGGTGGAAGGTCGTGTCGCGCAACAAGAAGTCGGTCACGCTCAACCTCAGCCGGCCCCGGGGCCAGGAGCTCCTCGTGCGTCTCGTCCGGCACGCCGACGTGCTCGTCGAGAACTTTCGCCCCGGAACGCTCGAGCGGTGGAGCCTCGGGCCCGACCGTCTGCTCGCGGCCAATCCGCGGCTGGTCGTGCTCCGGATCTCCGGATTCGGGCAGACCGGCCCGTACCGGCACCGATCCGGGTTTGGCACGGTGGCCGAGGCGATGAGCGGATTCGTCGCGATCACCGGGTTCCCCGACTCTCCGCCCCTCGTGCCGCCGATCCCGCTGGCCGATGAGATCGCGGGGCTCACGGGTGCGATGGGGGTGCTGATGGCGATCCACCACCGCCACGGCTCCGGCCGCGGCCAGGTGATCGACGTCAGTCTGTACGAGCCGCTGTTCCGGCTCTTGATCCCGCATGTCACGCAGTACTTGCGGCTGGGTATCGAGGCCCGGCGGACCGGGAATCACTTCCCGGACGCGGCGCCCCGCAATCTCTACCGGGCGGGGGACGGGACGTGGATCGCGATCTCCGCGACGAGCCAGCGGGTCTTCGAGCGGCTTGCGGCCGCGGTCGGCAAACCGGAACTGGTGACGGATCCGCGCTTCCGCGACAACGCGGCCCGCGTCGAGCACCGGGGTGCCCTCGATGCGCTGCTCGCCGAGTGGATGGCAGAGCGGCCGCAGGACGAAATCCTCGCGCGCCTCGAAGAGAGTGGCGCCGTCGCGGGGCCGGTGTACGACGTGCCCCGCATCGTCCAGGATCCCCAGTACGCCGCGCGGGAGGACATCGTCGCGGTGGGCGATCCGCAGGTGGGAGACCTGCCGATGGTCGGCATCATCCCCAAGCTGTCGGCGACGCCCGGCGGTGTCGCCTCGACGGGCCCCGCCCTCGGCGCGCACAGCCGCGAAGTCTACCTCGGCTGGCTCGGGCTCGACGACGCCGAGCTCGAGCGCCTGCGCGCGGAGGAAGTGGTCTAGCGCGATGCGGACGATCACCGCCGGCGCGCTCACCGACGCGGTGCGGGAGTTATGCATCACCGTCAACCATCAGATGGGCGCGGACATGCTCGCCGCACTCGAGCGGGCGCGTGAGACCGAGGAGTCGGACACCGGCCGCGCCGTCCTCGGGCGGCTCCTCGAGAACGCCCGCGTCGCCCGGGAGCAGCTCTTTCCGATCTGCCAGGATACCGGGACCGCGGTCGTGTTCGTGGATCTCGGGCAGGACGTCCACGTGTCGGGCGGCGGCCTCGAGGCGGCGATCCACGAGGGAGTCCGGCGGGGCTACCGCGACGGCTACCTGCGCGCGTCGGTCGTGCGGAGCGTCCTCGACCGGGCGAACACGGGGGATAACACGCCCGCGATCATCTACACCCGGATCGTGCCCGGCGACCGGATCAGCCTCGCCGTCCTCGCCAAGGGCGCGGGGTGCGACAACATGAGCCGGCTCGCGATGCTCACCCCGTCCGACGGGCGCGATGGCGTTCTGCGCTTCGTCGTCCGCGCGGTCGCCGAGGCGGGCCCGAACCCGAGCCCGCCGCTCATCGTCGGCGTCGGCCTCGGCGGCACGTTCGAGCAGGCGGCCCTCTTGAGCAAACGGGCATTGCTCCGGTCCGTCGGAGCGCCGAGCGCAGATCCGGCGCTCGCGGACCTGGAAGCGGACCTCCTTCGCCGGATCAACGACCTCGGCATCGGCCCCGCGGGATTCGGCGGGCGCGTCACCGCGCTCGCCGTGCACGTCGAGAGCCACCCGACCCACATCGCGAGCCTGCCCGTGGCGGTCAACCTGGACTGCCACTCCCACCGGGCGGGCCGCACCGTCCTGTGATCCGGGCGCCCCTCGACCTGCGCACGCCGCTCCTTCCCGCCCAGGTGACGGCCCTAAGGGCCGGGGACCACGTCTTGCTGTGTGGGGCGATCTACACGGCGCGCGACGCCGCGCACGAACGGCTCGTTCGGCTGCTGGAGGCGCGTGAGGCTCTTCCCGTCGACCTCCAGGGCCAGGTGATCTACTACTGCGGGCCCACCCCGCCCCGGCCCGGACGGCCGATCGGCTCCGCCGGACCCACGACCGCCTCCCGGATGGACGCATACACACCCAGGCTGCTCGCGGCCACGGGGCTCCGCGGCATGATCGGCAAGGGGCGGCGGTCACAGGAGGTCAAGGAAGCGATCCGGCGGCACGGAGCCGTCTACTTCGGAGCCGTCGAGGGGACGGCCGCCCTCCTCGGCGAACGGGTGCGGGAGGCGGCGGTCGTCGCCTTCGCGGATCTTGGGCCGGAAGCGATCTATCGGCTGGTTGTCGAACGGTTTCCGGTCGTCGTGGTGAACGATATCCACGGCGGAGACCTCTATGAGGAGGGGCAGGCAAGGTACCGGAGAGA
>Ga0207416_1001295_pt1 | contig 34759 bp, 42 predicted proteins | sample PaiPotPPM11metaG_FD_184107 | JGI IMG/M metagenome (GOLD analysis project Ga0207416, IMG submission 184107) | Iron sulfur acid spring bacterial and archeal communities from Banff, Canada, to study Microbial Dark Matter (Phase II) - Paint Pots PPM... ...
GCCGCTGAATGCGACGCAGCGCGCCGTAGTGGTCGCGTACCAACTCGGTGCGGGTTAGCGTGAGCGCTAACGCGCAGCCACCGAGCAGGGACTGGCTCTCCACAATTCGGGGCGGCCTTTTCGCATCGGCCACCGGCAGACACCGTCCGTCGCGAGATAGAGGCGGTGTGGATGATCGCCGGTCCGTCGGTGACGTCGGTGTCGCCGAAGACATCGCCCAAGAGGCGCTCTTCGCCCCGCTGGAGCAGTGGCCGGAGACCGGCGTGCCGCGCAATCCCGCCGCGTGGCTGATGGCGGTGGGCAAGCGTAGCGGCGCCCCATCAGGCTCGGACGAGGCTGGATCGCAGCCTTCATCTGGACGAACGTCGCCGTGCCAGGTTGGTCTGACGGGTAGCAGTTAGCTGGCTTCCGACCGCATAGGCCGATACCCCTCGCGGTGCGCGACTACGGGATTTTCGCGTCACAGCTGCGGGGTTGCATTCGGTTATCTCGGGGATAACGTCGACCTCGGTCCGCAGGGGGCGCAGATGTTTTCAGCAATGCCCGCGTCACAGGTGTTGATGTCGGTGCCGGCGTTGACTTGGATGCTCCCCATGCCCCCTCGAGGTTCACGGCGGCGGTAGCTGTGCCAGCCACGGTGTGAAAATCCCCATGTAGCCACGGTTTGAAATTCCCCACCTGAGGATGGCTTAACCGATCCACGGTTTGAAAATGCCCAGCCGCAGGCGAGAGGGTTGCTCCTGTCGCAGCCAACGTTGCAGCAGGAGGTACCGCGGGTGGTCGGGATGGAAGAGTATCTGGACGTTCGAGAGCTGTGGCGGACGGGCAAGAGCATCAGCGAGATCGCCCGCCTGACGGGGCGCGACCGCAAAACGGTGCGCCGTTTGGTCCAGGGCAAGGCGCCGGAACCGCGGGCGCCGCGAGTGGTGAGCTCGAAACTGGATCCGTTTCGTGACTACTTGCTGCAGCGGTTGCTGCAGGACAAGGTGAGCAACGCCGCGGTTCTCTTTGATGAGATCCGCGCTCGCGGCTACACGGGTGGCCGCAGCATCCTCTGGGAGTTCTTGCAGCCGCTCCGCTCGCTGCTGGAAGACCGAACCACGGTGCGGTTCGAGACGCCGCCGGGCAAGCAGGCGCAGGCCGACTGGGGAACGTTCCGCAAGCCGGAGCGGAAACGGGTGCAGGCATTCGTCATGACGCTGGGCTGGTCGCGCGCCAGCTTCCTCGATTTCAGTGACACCCAGGCCTTGCCGGCGCTGCTGCGCTGTCATGAACACGCCTTCCACTATCTGGGCGGCATCCCGGAAGAAATTAGGAGTCGACGCGCATGATGCGCTTCATGCGGGAGAGCTGCTTCTTCGTCAGGTGCGGCGACACGTCTTTCAGCAAAGACCGGACCGCGGCCTCCTCGTCCATCGACTTCTGCTCCCCTCACTGGTGTCTGCACTACTCGGGAGCCCCAGCAGGCCGAAGAACCTGCTCGCAGCCGGTCTCCGGGTTGACGAGGACCACCTCAAACAAGTCCTCGAACCGACAGCCAACTTGACCATCCTGGCCTGAAGGTCCGGGCCCACGGCGACGGGCGCCCGACTCGATGGCAGGGACGTAATTCTGGCTAATCTGCCCTTGGATGGTGACAGTTATCCTGAGGGCATGAGCGTGTTCGTCTTCGGCCGCCATGGCGTCCAGGAGTTCCCTGCCGCGCACGCCATCGGCCGCAGCGGACCATTGGTCAGGACCTACACCGAGAAGCGTGGGGCCCGAGGCGAACCAGCGGCCATTATCCATCTGGCTGACGACACAATGGTCAGCCTGGTGAAGCCGGAGCCGGATCTCAAGTACGACCCGCAGGCATGGCCCCGCATCGCTGGGCGAGCGCCGGGGGTCTATGTGCGAATCGATGCTGCGACCCACGCCTTCCCGGCGAGTCTCTATCACGGTGTCAGCTTTCGGCTTGCGGACGACGAGGCATATGTCGAGGTCACCACCGCCGATCGTATGTTCATCTCTAACTTGCTGGATCTCGACTTTGACGAGACACCTGGCGAGATTCTGCTGGCCGTGCTTCGCCTGGCGCCGGGAGTCATCGTCGGCGATGGATCGAAAGGCACTCTGAGGCCGGTCGAGGGCGAAGCGGCGCACCTTCCCACGGACTAAATTCACCCCGAAGGGCGACGGGCCGTGATTACGAAGGTGGGAAAAGGGAATGACGCCGAAAGTCCGTGGGAACTACATCTAGCCGAGACAACTCAGATCCAGACGAACTTCGGGTCTGCGGCCAGCCATCTGCCGAGCATTTCGGAACCGCGGTTCCGGGCGGTACTGAACGAGCATTCATGCCTCGTGGGGCTGCGGCGTCGGTTTCAGCACCGGCGGCCTAACTTCGACGGCGCCGGCCTGGCTTGCGGTCGCATGGCGGCGGCCGCTTGAACGGCGGAATCCGTCAGTAGACTTCGCAGTTGGTCATGAAGCGCTCTGGCGTTGGCCGTCGGATGAAGTTCCAGCGTCCACTCGAGGATCGAGCCGTAGGCCGTGACGAGAGCCGAGAATGTGCCAACGCGCTGCCACGGCTCGGCTGGTGCGACTTGTCTCGCCCCGCTTGGATGCAGCTTGACCATGCGCTCGAAGCCCGAGTGATGCGAGACTCTTGACGCCGTCTTCCAATAGCCATACATCCACTCGGCACCTCGGGCCCGTACCTTGGGGTCCGCCTTCGCCATCTCGGCTAAGGTCGGACGGACGGTCCGGTAGCCACGCCCGCGTCCGTCGCAGGTGCAATTGTGCGATGCGTGCGCGGCCTGAAGCGCAGTGACCTCCTGGCCAATTGCGGCGACCGATGTCGCGTCGGCGGTCAGTGGCGTGTCGGCACTGAGCTCCGCGAGTTCGGTCTGCAAGGCGCGGGCCATGCCCAGCTCCAAGCAGACGGCCCGACCACGTGGCGTCATCAATGCTGTCACGCCCCCTTTCTCACGAATCCATGCGACATGGGCGTAAATCTCGGCCAGCGCTCTAAGGTGCAGATCGGTGCTGTAGGAGAGCCAGTCCTCATACAGCAGCGAGACCCCTGCGGCGAAGTGGACTCGCGCAACCATCTCGAGCATGCGGAGCGTGTTCACGGGGAAGGTCTCCTCACCCTTCGGTGGCCGTGGCCAAGCACGAGCGATGTCGCCGACTTGAAAGCTCAGCTTCTTCGCCGCCATGAATACCGCGCGCAGACCGCTCGGTGTGTCCTGTTCGTCGGGTCGTGCGACGTAATCGGCGTCAGCCAACTCCAGTCTCAGTGAAGCCGCTTCTATGTCGGGCTGGGCACCCGCCGCAGTTCAAGAAGCCGGCGCAGTTCAGCGCGGTCCAGATAGGTCCTCCGGTCAAGCCCTGGCAATAACCGACCTTCTCAGCAGCTCGGTTCCGACATACAGCTTTCGCAATCATGGCCTACGATCCGTGCATGAGTGTGAGCCCAAGCTACCACGATTCGAGCCATCTCAAGCCTTCGGTCCCACGCCCCAGCGTCGGGCGCATGGGTTCGCTCACGAGGCAACTCCAGGACAAGGAGGGCCCTGTCTGGCGTTTCCTCGCGGGCAAACTGCACCCTGACGGCGTCAAGGCGATCCGGCTGGAAGCCAAGCCTCAGCTCGTGGCCGCGCGGACCATCTTATCGACGCCGATGCCCAGTTGGGAGCACGGGCTGGTAGGGACAGCATTCGACTATCGACTCCGCTATGCGCTCGCCATCATGCCAGCGAACAAGCTCGTCGCAGCGCTGGGGGTCCGTCGGCTTGCGATCCCGACGGTCGCGCTCGACGATCTGGATTTGGACAAAGGGGGGGGGGGTCCGCCGAGAAAGCTACCTTATCGTCGACAGCCCACCGGCCGCTCACATGGTCGCTGACGTCGCGCGAGCCTTCATGGCCGGGCTCGACGCATCCGTCTCGGCGCTGAACCCTGTGAGGCGCAGGCTCGGCAGCGCCGACGAGGAGCGCCTCGCCAGATACTGCCTCGTCCTAGCCGCCTTTGAGCAGGTCTTCCGCAGCGGTATGCTGGGCGAGCGTTCCCCACTCATCTACCCAACTCCGTGCGCAGACATCGAAGAACTGCTCGCCCGTGCCCGGAGCGCCTGGGTCGAGGATCTGTGCGCCATGGCATCGGCCTTTCACGATGTCGCTGAGCGGCACGGTCTTTTCGACGTTCCCCACGTCCTCAACCCCACGTTCGAAGGATCTGCCGACATGAGGGCGGATGCTGATGTGATCCTCGGCGGGTGCCTCCTCGACGTCAAGTGCACGGTTCAGCCGTCACTCACTCTGGAATCCCTGGCGCAGCTACTTGGTTACCTGCTCCTCGACTACTCGGACGCGTATAGCATCGAAGCGGCGGGCTTCTATCTTGCGCGCCAGGGCCTCCTGCTGCGGTGGCCGCTCGTGCGCCTGTTCTGCCACCAGGCATCGCGAGCCGAGCTCAGCCAGCTGCGGGAAAGCTTTCGACAGATCTTGCGCGGGCCGACGCCGGGCCCGACGTAGCGCCTTCTCACACCCGAGGCGAAGGACTCGATCGCCGAGGACGCCGTTGATCGCGGAGATGGTTTCGGGCACCGGGCGCTCGGGCTGCCTGAGCGTGCCGCATTTTGCCGCCCTACAACCGCACCGCCCAGGCTACCACTAACCCGCCGTCGGTAAGACAGCACCAGCCATACACCAGCCAGCCGTTGGTCGTGATCAGCGACGAGCCGAGAGCGAAGAATGTATGGGTCAGTGCGAGACGAGAAGAAGGAACCCCCCGGTGTGAGGGCCACTGAACAATGAGCCTGTTGGATCGGTTGATGAAGGGGTCGTTCAAAGACAAAGCGCGAGGGCCGGCCCCTACCTGCGCCGGTCTGATGCTGGATAGCGCACGGCTGGCCTCCTCGCAGAGGTCGGTCGCATTATGAACTCGCTTAGGGCTGGGCGTGATATCGGCCGGCAGGCCGGCGGGTCCGTGATGCTGCTGCCTGCTCGTTGAGGGGCTCGCGCATGGCACTGCTCAGCTCGAAGTGTCTTCGAGACGGGTGATCGCCCGGGAGACGATGCCGCGCAGCCACCGGTGTGCCCGGTCGTTGTCGAAACGCTGGTGCCAAGCAGCTACCACAGGCGAAGGCGAGAGTTGGAGCGGAATCGGCGCGGTGTGCAGGCCGAGGGCGTTTACTGTGGGGCGGCACATGCGTTCGGGGACGAGAGTGACGAGATCGCTTTTCCGGACGAAGTAGAGCGCAGCGGTGCTGGTGGGCGCGGCCGCGACAACGCGTCGCTTCAGGCCGCGGGCGCCCAGTAGTTCGTCGACGTGATCACGCAAGCGGCCGCGGCGAGAGATGATTACGTGTTCAGCCTGCGCGTACCGGCGCAGGGTGAGCCTGCGCTGGCCAAGCGGGTGGCCGGAGCGCATGGCCAGGACAAGTCGATCCTCGGCAATCGCTTCCCAATGGATCTCGGCGCTATCGGGCATCGATGACCCAATCGCCAGATCGACATGACCATGCTTGAGTTCGAGCGTGTCCACCGCTGCCTCAGGCAGCAACCGCAAGGATGCATTCGGGGCGTGGGCGCGCATCTTGCCGAGCAGGATCGGCCCGATCGCGGTCGTGATCGCGTCGTGGCATTGGACCGTGAAGATGCGCGAAAGAGAGCCGAGGTCCAGCTCGCCTTCCGGTGCGAGCACGGCGTGGACCCTGGCGACGAGGGCGTGGACCTGCTCGCGAACCCTCAAGGCGTATGGCGTTGGCGTCATCGTGCGTCCGGTTCGGACCAGGATCTCGTCGCCGGTGACCCGCCGGAGACGGCCCAGCGTCCGGCTCATCGCCGGGGCCGACAGGTGCATCCGGTCGGCGGCCGCGCCCACGCCGCCCTCTTCGAGGAGCGCGTCGAGCGCCCGCAGAAGGTTCAGATCAAGTTGCATAGGAGTAAATCCTAAGATATCTAATTTGCACTTGCAATCATGCTCTTCCGGATCTACGATCGGTCCCAGTCTCGAGGTCCAGCCATATCGGACCCAGCAGACTCAGGAGATGAGCACGATGACCACCAAGCCTTCCCCGGCACCAGGCGCGGGACTCGCCTCGCCCGATGACCCGACGCTCTTGCCGAAGGTCGTCGACGCAGTCCACGACGCAGGCGCTCGGCTGCAAGCGCTTTACTCCACTCACGCGCGGCCCGCCGACCGGGGCGAGATGCTAACCGCAGGCAGGCGCAACGAAGAGGCGTCGCTGGGCGCACTTTCCAACGCGCTGGCAGGAGCGCGCCCGCAGGCCAGGTGGGCGGACGATGACCATGAGACCATCGCCCTGCCGCCGGGTGAGTGGTGGGTCGTCGACGCCGTCGAGGGCAATGTCAACCACGTGCACGGGCTGCCCGAGTGGTGCGTCAGCGTGACACTGATCAGGGACGGCGCGCCGGTCCTGACCGCCGTGTACCAGCCGATCGGCGATCTGACGTATACGGCGCTCCGCGGCGGCGGGGCCTACCTCAACGGTCGAGCGCTGCACACCTCGGCCAAGTCCGACATTGCCGCAGCGATCGTCACCACCGGTCAAGCCGAGACCGCGAAGGACGCGACCTACCGGCGCATCGGCGAGTCGATCACGGCCATGCTGGGCCGCGCCCTGCTCGTTCGAGCTACTGTCCCGTCCACCTTTCCCCTGCTGTTTGTGGCCACCGGTCAGTTCGACGTCTTCTGGCAGTACGACCCGGTCCTCCCCGGGATTGCCGCCGGCGCGCTGCTAGTCACCGAAGCTGGCGGCGTGGTCAGCGACGTGCGCGGCCGGCCCTGGCGGCCCGGCAGCCCGGACATCCTCGCTACGGCGCCCAGGCTGCATGCCGCCGCAATCGATGCCCTCTCCCACGTGGCCTGACCATGGAGCTGACCATCCTCGGCGCCTCCGGCGCCACCGGGCACGAGCTCACCCGTCAGGCACTCCAGCGCGGTCATACGGTGACCGCGATCGTCCGCGATCCGACGCGGCTCACCGTTGCGGACTCGGACCGCCTCATCCGCATCACGGCGGACGTGCGAGATCACGACGCGATTGCCCGGGCCCTGGCCGGCAGCGCAACGGTGCTATCGGCCCTCGGGGTCGCGAGCGGCGACAGACCGGGCGTTCTTTCTTCCGGCGCGCGCGCCGTCGTGGATGCCATACCGGAGCGGATCGTATGGATTGGCGCGTTCGGGACCGGCCAATCCGCGGCCCGCGCAGGTCCGCTTACCCGAACGCTCCTGCGAACGTTCATGAGGTCTGAGCTCCAAGACAAACTCACCGCTGATGCGATCGTGCTGGCCGCCGGGGGTACAGTCTTTCATTGCGGCCCGTTCTCGAACGGACCACTGAGCATCACCCGGCGGACCGTGGCGCTGGAGGCAGTTCCGCGACGTCTCTTTCCCGCACGCGTCAGCCGCGCAACCGTGGCCGCCGCGATGCTCGACGAGGCAGAAGAGCCGCGACACCCCGGCGCCACCGTCGTTCCCCTCGACCGATGATTCGCGATGTCCTCGTCGGCCGGCATGGTTGCCCCCAGCATCCCCGGCATCGGCCGCCGCGGCCATACCAGCAGGCCGATAGCGCGGTTCCCCAGATCAGGAATGAGGCCAGGTCGACGCGATCCGGTTGGAGACCTGAGGGAGGGAAGCGGGCGGTGCTGCCCGTCCTCGGCGTCGCGCTGCTCCTGCTGGTCATCGCACTCCTGGAAGGCGACTCGCCGATGCGGTCGCTGATCTGGGAGCGCTGATCGGGGGAGTGCTGAACCGTTTTGGCGCCGCCGCCAGCTTTCTCTTGCTCTACGTGGAGGAGAGCGGAGTGCCCATCCTGATCCCAGGGGACGTCTACGTCGCCTACCTTGGAAAGCTCGCCACCGGCTCGGCGCCAAGGCTGGTCGCATCCTGGCTGGGGATCATCGGGGTGGTCCTCACCGGCTCCAGCAACCTCTACTGGGCTTCACGTCTGTGGGGCCGCCGGCTGCTCGGCCATCCCCGCGTGAGCGCCTTAGTCCGCCTCGATGCCGACCGGCTGGTCCAGGCGCTGGGATGGCTGGGACGCTGGGGGTACTCGCCATCATCTTCGGCCGGCACGTGCCCGGACTGCGGATTCCCATCACCGTAGTGGCCGGCACACTGAAGGTCCCTTACACGACCTTCCTACTTTCCGTTGTCGTCTCCAGCGCGGTCTGGGCAGCCCTGGGACTCTGGCTGGGGGCCACCTTTGGCCTGTCCATCGGGTACTTCCTGACCGGAAACCGCTTGATAAACCTGTTCGTCGTGGTGATTGCGATCCTGATAGTTGCATTTGCATTGACCCAGATCTGGCGACGCGCGCGCACACCTCAGGCCGGGAAAACGCGCAGTGGTTGAGACACGCAGTCGCGGGGTAGAAGGCAATGGCCGTCTCACAGCGTTAACCGGAATCGCACTCCTCGTATTGCTGGCCGCCGAGGGCATCACCATCCTCCGCATCCAACCGCTCCTGCCGCTGCACTTCTTTATCGGGCTGCTCCTAATCCCACCCCTGGCGCTGAAGATGGCGAGTACCGGATATCGGTTCGCCCGCTATTACCTGAGGGAACCCGATTACCATCGTGCTGGGCCGCCGCCGCCGCTGCTTCGAATGGTGGCGCCAGTGGTGGTGGCATCGACTGTGGTCGTCTTCGGCACCGGAGTGGAGCTCTGGCTGCTCGGCCTCCGCTTCGGGTCCCTTTGGCTGAGTGCGCACAAGCTGAGCTTTTTGATCTGGCTCCTGGCCACGGCAATCCATGTCCTGGGCCACCTGGCGCGGGCGGCACGGCTGGCCCTGGCCGATGTGCAGATTCATAGCGCCGTTCCTGGAACCATCACCAGAAGGTCGCTGGTGGGTGCCAGCCTGCTGCTTGGCCTTGTGCTCGCACTCTCCACGCTCGTCTGGCAGTCGCCGTTCGTCTCTCTGTCGAACAACTAGCGCCACACACGCAGGTTCCGATCATCGGATCTGGTTCATTACTCGGGTGATCGCCGCAGCCCGGCGCCGAAAATTAGGTCGACCTCCATAACACGGTTCGCAGGCGATCAGAACTGCCGGGTAATTACCGGCCACGGAACGAAAGCCCGAGATTCCGAGAGCTACCAACGCCCAGAGGCCAGCACCGCGTTGCTGGTTTGGCACTATTCAGAGATCAGGGTTCGCATAAGGCTGGAAACACTTGTAGGGGTCATGGCGCTCTTCACCAGCCATGCGACAATTCCGAGACGATACGCGTCTTCCATTCGCGTTGTTGCGGGCGTATTCGACAAGACGATGACAGGCACGTTTTGGGTCCGGCGATGCTCGCGTAAGCGCTTCAATACATCGATCCCGTCGAGCTGTGGCATTTGCATATCCAGAAGGAGGAGGTCGGGGTGGGCCTCCAGCGCCAGCCGCACTGCGGCCTCACCATCTTCCGCTAACAGCACGTCCCACCCATCCTGCTCCAGCTTGATCTGATACATCTCCCGTATCGACGGATCGTCTTCTGCCATCAAGACGCTTGGACGCTGCCTCATTGGTTTGGCCTCCAGTGTTCAGCCGCCGTGGGCTCCGTTACTGCGCGACCTCTTCAACATACAAGCCTCGAAACTAGAACGACCAGCAGGCAGTGGACCAGCTGGGGCTTTCCCTGCTAAACGGTTGCTGAGCTGGTGTTAGGTCGGGGTTACTGTCCGAGCCAGCGCTCGCCCCGTTCCCGAAGGTACGTGACATAAGCGCCCTCGTCGGATGCGTCGGGGAAGAGCTTCAACAACGTATCGGAGTGCTGGCGGCGTGCTCCACAGGCCAACGCATAGAGATGCCCTGCGTCCACCGCGTCCAGTTCGGCAGCGTCGAACCGGGCGCCCCGCGCCGTCTGATAGTCCGCGATAAACGCATTTCGCTAACAAAGAGGCGATCTTGGCGGCGCTGGCTGACTAGGGCTACGCGGAGCTCGCGGGCTGCCTGCGCCGCGCCTCCGCAAGGGCGAAGGACAGCGACGGTGCACTGCGAGCGATGGCCCGCGCCTACTGGCGCTTCGCCGAGCGCTCGCCTGACATGTACCAAGTGATGTTCGAGCTCGCCGACGTGAGCGGAGCGGTGAGCAACGACAAGAGCGCGGCAGCGTATGCCGCCTTCGCGGTGTTGTGGAACGGCGTCGAGTCCGCGGCCGCCACACCCGGTGTGCGGCTGGCAGATTCGAGCGACGAAGCCGCCAGCATGTGGGCGTCGTGGCACGCCTAGTCGCGCTTACCATGAGCGGACGAATGGTCGGGGGCAGGCGGCGCGCCGAGACGCTCGTCGAGTCGACGACGGAACGCCTGTTGGCGGGCATGATCGGCCGACCCACCCCGGCATGAGCAGGCGCCTGTCAGAGCCAGTTGAAGTATTCGCTGTGGCTCCGACGGGCGGGGACGCCGGCCCGTCGGAGCCACGCCTGGAACATCTGCAGCATCCTCTGCGGTCCACACATGAACACGGACAGGTCACCAGGACCATCTCCGGCTTGAGCCAGGACGAGCTCCGGGTCAGGCGGCCGTCGACGGCGGTGTCGATCAGATGCACCTGCAGCAATTCGTGACGGGCGGTGATCGAACGGATCTCGTCTGCGAACGGATGCTCGCCTCTTGAGGCGTAGAAGAAGTCCACGCGGTACGGTAGGCGCCAGCCGCTCAGTCCAGCAAGCAGGTCGAAGCGCGATCCGCGCTGTCACCTACTCCATGTGCCAGACGGGGCGTGGGCGCTATTTCGTCTCGACAGGGGACCCTTGCCGGAGTCGCTCAGGGGCTGATGGCCTCGGGGATCGTGTCGGCCTGTCGGCCCGTGGCGATCTCGCCGGTTTGGTCCTCAAGCCAGGCGCGTAGCAGGAAGGCGACCCACGTGCGGTAGGGCCTCCAGCCGTCTGACACGCGCCGGAGGGTGTCGAGAGTGGGGTCGTCGCCGAGGTGGTAGACCGCGGCCATGGCGCGGTGAAGGCGACCTTCGTGGGCGGGGAAGACATCAGGGTCGCCGGCCCCACGGAGCAGGACGAGTTCGGCGGAGAACGGACCGATGCCGGGTAGCGTCTGCAGGTGAGCGAGGGCCTGGTTTCGTGGCTGGGTCCGGAGCACAGTGGCGTAGACCTGGCCGCCACTGGCAGCGCGGCCGAGGGCGCGCAGCTGGTCGACCTTGCGGTCGGTGAGTCCTCTGGCGTGCTCCACGGCGGCGAGGCGGTCCGGAGCGGGGAAAGCGGGCAAGCACCGATCACCGAAGTCGACCGGGTCGCCGAGCTCCTCAGCCAGGCGGTACTTGATCGCGGCGGCCTGGGTCATGCGGATGCGGTGCCCGATGATCGCCCAGGCGGCCGCCTCGTAGGGAGTGTTGAACTGCACCGGGCGCAACCCCGGGTAGCGCTGCTGCAGGCGCCGTACGACTGGGTCGCGGTGGCCAAGCGCCGGGAAGCCGGTGGCGTCCACGTCGAGGGACAAGATGCGTTCCACCTGGGCACGAATGTCAGTGAGGTCGACCCGCCCGGGGTTGGACACCACGGTGGCGGCGAGGTCGGTTCCGTCGTCGGTGACGCGTACCCCCACAGTCGTCCAGTCGCCCTCGACGGGGAACGCCAGGTCCAACCGGCCGTCGTCTCCGCCTCCTTGGCCGGCTGGGAAGCCTTCGCTGAAGCGGATGCTGGCGGCCAGGGAGAACGGTCCTCGGGGTCGTAGCAGGAACATCTCGGGTGCCGCGCCTACCGCCCGCTGGCCGGTCACCGCTTGTCGTGGATGGTGACTGCGTAGCCCTCGGGGTCGGCGAAGGTGAACATCCGCCCGAACGGTCCGTCAGAAGGGGCGGAGACGATCGCCACACCGGCGCCGGCGAGGCGGTCGTGGAGAGCCTGTGCGTCGTCAGCGTGCAGCCACAGCGCGACGCCGAACCCCGGCCGGGGAGAAGCGGCATCGAGGTCGACGCCGGGCAGCGGGTCGCGCACGGCGAAGGGGATGGGGGCGGTGTCGAAGACGACGGCACCGGGCGGGCTGGTAGGCAGTCGGCGCAACCCGAGCTGGGTTTCGTACCAGGTGGCAGAGCCCTCGAGGTCACGCACCTGCAGCGCGAGGAAGTCGGGTCCGGTGACGGTCATCTCATCCTCCTAATTGTTGTCAGTGTGTTGACATATGTTTAATCTATGTCAGAATGCTGACATGAGTCAAGAGGAAGGTGTCGGGCCGCTGGAGGAGTCGGTGGGCTATGCCCTTAAGCAAGCGGCCACCGCACTCCGGGGCGCCATGGACGCCGGGCTCCGCCCGCTCGAACTCACTGTCCCGCAGTACGCCTGCCTCGAACTGCTCCGCCAGCGACCCGGCCTATCCAACGCCGAGCTCGCCCGCGGCGCGTTCGTCACTCGCCAGTCGATGAACCTTGTCCTGCGCGGGTTGCAAGACCGCGGGCTGGTCACCCGACCCACGACTGCTCCCCGCGGCCGCGTCCTACCGGCACAGCTCACTGCAGCCGGTCGAAAGCGGCTACAGGTGGCCTCTCGCGCCGTCCGCCACGTCGAACAGCAGATGCTCTCGCCTATGAGCGCTCCCCGCCAGCGTCGACTCCGGACCGACCTAGCCGCATGCGTGGCTGCCCTGAGCACCATCCCTCCAGCCGAGTAGGACCACAAGTCGGACTCAGTCGAGGTAGACCGCAGATTACTCCGAGGCGCTGTTCTGCAAGCGGTACCTCGAACGCGAACGCCATCGTGCGCAGCGCAAGGTCCTCACCCCGAACGACTTCGCCGACTTGGCCGCGGTGGAGCACCGGCTCCATGATTTCGAGCGGTTCTGCGAGCTGCCCGTCCGTTCGAATTGAAGTTCGCGCGTCGCGATCTGGCTCGGCTGATGCGCTACATCGCTGAGTTAGGCGTTCAGCGGCCGCCTGAATACGTGCCCGAACTTACGAGCAGAGCACTAGGTTTGTGCCCACCGTATCGCGGCCGAGTTTGGCTGACCGTAAGTTGATTAAGCGTCGGCTAAGCCGCGACTTGCCCCACCGTAGAGGATGGATGGGCCAACTGGTCAGAGCTGGCAACTGTCAGCAGCCGAGGAAAGGGCAGCCCAGGACTGAGGCGGAGGTATGCCAGATAACACCCGGCCAGATCGAACGCGCTCGATAAAACAGGTATCCCCACGCGAGGCCGGTTGGTTCAGGTCCGGGCGTCAGGATCAAGCCGGGGACAACGACCCACCATGGATAGCCGCGGAGCACGCCTGAAGCCAGGACCGACGGGATATGCACCGCCGTGAACAGGACCGAGCTGAGCACCAGCGCACTGGCGGGCCGGCGTAGAAGTCCGACCAGCCGCGACAGAATGATGCCGCGGAAGATGAATTCCTCTGGGAGGCCGTTGATGAAGAGCTGGAAGGCAAGGATGCCCAGCACAATGGGGATTGCCGGTTTCCCCTCCCACAATAGCGATGTGCCTCCAGTCAGCAGCCTGCTCAGCGGTGCCAGGACGATGCCCGCCGCGGCCAACGCGACGCCAAGCATGATCCGACGTGGGACGAGTCCGAGCTGGCCGGGCCGCAGCTTGAAGACCGGCATCGCCAGTGCAAACAGAACCATCGTTTCTGCGCTGACGACGACTGCGTTGGCCGCCTTGGCCGCCAGTGCCGGGTTCCAACCCGCGCCGGCCAGGCGATGGCGGACGGACCAATAAACGTCGAAGGGCAACCCGTGTGACCAGAACCATGCCGCGAAGCCAAAGGCAAGGACAAAGACGACCGCGATGACGGTAGCGTCGGGTCTCCGGCGGCCCACGGTCGCCATTTCGCCTTTCCGTTCCACAAGTTGTTGATCCTTGTCTGTCCAAAGGTAGACAATAACCACGTAAACGGTGAGCAGCCCGTAGTTGGCGACCGCAGCGATCAGGCCCGCGGGCCCGCCATTGCCGAGCCCGCTCAGGATGCCCAGTGCCATGTAGCCCATCAGCAACCGGCTGCTTAGAAGGCCGGCGGCCAGCTGGTGCGTCGCCGTGGCGATTCGCGGGCGGTCTCTCCGCAGCATGCACTCCAGCCTAACGCGTCAATCTCTTGAGAAAACGCGTGCGAGCGGCCGTTCGGCATGTTGAAGGCGATGGCTGGGGCGACAGAATTCGAACCCAGGATCGAGAGGCCTGATTTGTAATGCCGGCAGGGCTCACCAACGTTAGACATTCGGCCGCGTATCGCTTGACATTTCGACTCCTAGCACCCCTGTTAAGGGCCGATAAAGACTTCGTCCAGTCGCGCGATCATCTGGACGAAGGCCGCGGCAGCAAGCCCAGCATCGCGCGTCTGGGCGCGACTAGCCCAGCTCAACGTGCTGTAGATTGCGGGCGTGGAGATCTACCGCACGCCGCCGGAGCGTTTTGAGGGCCTACCTGACTTTCCCTATGTGCCCGTGTATCGAGAGTGGTGCGACATGCGCCTTGCTCATGTCGACGAGGGCGAGGGGCTGCCCGTTGTCTTGCTCCATGGTGAGCCGACCTGGTCCTTCCTCTACCGCAAGGTCATGATCTCTTTGCTCGAGTCCGGATTTCGTTGCATCGTGCCTGATCTGCCCGGCTTCGGACGCTCCGACAAGCCCCTCGACGCCGGTTGGTATTCGTATGACAACCACACCGAGGCCATCACGGCGCTTCTCGATGACCTCGATCTGCACGACGTCACGATGGTCGTTCACGACTGGGGTGGTCCGATCGGCCTGCGGGTGGCGGCCATGAAGCGGCGGGATCGAGTGAGCCGAATTGTCGCCATGGACACTGGGATCTTCACCGGCCACCAGCGAATGAGCGAGTCCTGGCTGCGCTTTCGAGACTTCGTGGCTGGGCACCCGGACTTGCCGATCAACCGCTTGATCCGAGGCGGGTGTAAGAAGGCGCCTCCACGCGAGGTGCTTGCGGCGTACGAGGCACCGTTCCCCACTGAGGCCTCGAAGGCAGGGGCGCGCGCCTTTCCGAGTCTGATCCCGCTCACACCTGACGCCCCGGGCGCCGAGACCGGACGGGCGATGGTGAAGGCGCTCGCGGGTGATCGTCGCCCTGCCCTGGTCATCTGGGCTGACTCCGATACAGTCCTTCCCCTCGAGCCGGTCGGGCGCCTTGTCCAGAGGCTCTTTTCGACCGCCCCTGAGCTCACGCTGATCCACGAGGCCGGGCATTACCTCCAGGAGGACCAGGGCGAAGAGGTCGGACGAGTGATCAGCAAGTGGCTGACGCAGGCTGACGCCGGACGGCCCCAAACCGTGGCGGTGAATCTCAAGCTCCTTCATGAAGCCACTGACCACGTGTAGCAACACATGGACGGTCAACCCCCTCGTTGGCGTACCCTTCGGCCTCAACAGGAATGCGTTTAACCCCGCTGGCTGGACCGGTTACATGAGGGTGATGCATCAAGGCTCTGTAATCTCAGGGGCCTAATGTAATCAGGCAGGATCGGCCTTTTCACTCGTTAGGCTGGGATTCGCGGCGATTATCCCTTCGGCGTTGTCCCATAACTGTGGTAGGAACTGCAGAACCGACTCGGCACGCTGAAACAAATCGTCAGTGAAGCGAATCCCGACATCGGCCAGTACTTCCTCAAACGCTGGGGCGAATTGACGTTGGGTCGCCCGGGGCGCATCCGCAGCGAGAATCTTGTAGCAGCGCGCGAAGGTGGCGACAATCCAGAAGACCGGCGGATGCGATCAGGTAGCGGCGCGTTCATTGACGGGTCGGCGGCGAAGCTCCGACCGCTGGATTGGCGGGGGTAGGTAGGCCTGATCGAGAGTGCCGACGTCGGTGCCGGGCGGGACGATCTCATCGATCCGGTCGAGGATCTCGTCCGTGAGCGTGACGTCGATGCCTGCCAGCAGGTCGTCGAGTTGCTCCGTGGTGCGCGGCCCGAGGAGCGCGCTGGTCACGCCAGGGTGAGCGATCGCGAAGGCCATCGCGAGGTGCGTCATCGGCAGGCCCGCCTCTTGGGCGAGTGGGATGAGCTGTTCGACGGCGTCGAGGCGGCGCTCGTCGCTGAGTGCCTTCAAGAAGCGAGCTCGGCGGAGGTCGGTCTGCTGACCCTTCCGGACACGGCCGGTGAGCAGTCCCTGCCCGAGCGGACCCCACACCAGTACGCCTATGCCGTAGCTCTGCGCGATTGGCAGCACCTCGGACTCGATGCTGCGGTTCAGGATCGAGTACGGCGGCTGCTCGGTGCGGAAGCGCTCCAGACCGCGGCGTTCGGCGACCCATTGGGCCTCGACGATGTCGGACGCGGGAGTCGTCGACGAGCCGATCGCGCGCACCTTCCCGCTGTGGATCAGGTCCGACAGCGCCGACAGCGTCTCCTCGATGTCGGTCGTCGGATCGAGTCGGTGGATCTGGTAGAGGTCGATGTGGTCGGTCTGCAAGCGGCGCAGCGAATCCTCGACCGCGGTCATGATCCAGCGCCGCGAGGTGCCCTGCCGGTTGGGGTCGTCGCCCATCGTGCGGCTGAACTTCGTCGCCAGTACCACGCTGTCGCGGCGCCCCTTGAGCGCCTTACCGACGATCTCCTCGGAGTCGCCGTAGCCGTCCGCGGTGTCGACGAGGTTGATCCCCGCGTCCAGCGCCTTGTGGATGACGCGGATCGAGTCGTCGGGATCCGGGTTTCCGATGGACGTGGCAAACATCAGCGTGCCAAGCGCATACGGGCTGACTTTGATGCCGGTCCGGCCGAGGGTTCGGTAGCGCATGTGATCTCTCCTGGGGCTGTGGTCGAGATGTGGCGGGCGCTCTGCCCGCCCGCCTTGCTTGGGCGTCGTCACGCCGTTCGGTCGTCGCCATGCGACGTCCTTGCTGAGGTGTTAGGCGACGAAGCGGTGGTTGCTGCGGGGATCAGCACGACGTCGATTACCCGGGCCATGAAGGCAGGGTCCGATGCCGCTCCCTCTACGAACATGCGGTGGAGCACGAACGCCGGGATGACCGACGCGAGCATGTCGAGGTCGCTGTTTTCGCTGATCTCGCGGCGGGCGACCGCGCGCTCGAACATTGCCCGCAACCCGGCAAGCCTCGGCGCGATGAAGTGCTCGTTCACGGCGGCGAACAGCTCGGGGTCCCGGGGGAGCGCGGCAGCAAGACCTCGGAGGATGGCGAACCTCCTCCCCTCCCTCTCCCGATGTCGGTTGAACCGCTCATAGAAGAGGGCGATATCGCCTCGGAGCGATCCGGTGTCCAGACCTTCTTCGATCTCTTGGGGCAGGGTGCTCAGCGCGTCGATGACAAGCTCCACCTTCGACTTCCAGCGCCGGTAGACCGTGGACCTGCCCGACCCGGTCCGCTCCGCTACTGCTTCGATGGTCAGCTGCTCGTAGCCCTTCTCAGCCAACAGATCCAAGGCAGCCTCACGAATCGCCAGGTCAAGCCCGGGATCGCGCGGACGACCTCCTCGTGACATGACTTGCTGGATATTCGAAGCCTTCGGGGTCTCGGTCAACTTATCGCTCCTCAGGAAGATACGTTACGAACGTGTAGTGTATCGGATCTGGTCAATGCCGAGGCGGGGCTCGGGCGCTCCTCCTTCTTTGTAACCCAATTAACTTTGGGCCAGCCGCAAAACTGAGTTCGTCTCGAGCGCGCCGATCGACGAACCGCGGGTCGTTGATGTCGTCGCCTATCGACTCGCGGAACGCGGCGATGAATCCGGCTGACGACGCCGCCCAGTTCTTCTGGAATGCCTGCTCCTCGGGTCGAGCAGCAGTGAGCGCAGCCGGTTCTCGCCCGGCCGCAGCCGCGGCGGACAGCACCGTCGCGAGCTCGTTCGCAGCGAGGATGTCGAACGTCCGCCCCTCGACGAACGCGGGCACGCCGACCGCGGCGAGCAGCTGATGCAGCCGGGCCGGCACGCGCTCGGGAGTCCGGCGTCGGCGTCGCGGGGGGTTCGACGAGGCCGTGCAGGTAGTCCCGGTCGACCTCGTGGAGCCGCAGCACCCGCCAGCGCGTCGAGTACCTGCGTCGAGGGATGCGCGTCGCGGCCGCGTTCGAGGCGGAGCTAGTAGTCGGCCGCTGATGCCCGCGAGCATTCGAGACCTCCTCACGGCGAAGGCCGCGCACCCGGCGGGTCCCGCCCGGCGGGATGCCGGCCTGTTCCGGCGAGACGAGTCCGCGCCGGGCGCGCAGGTAGGCTCCGAGCCGACTACCTTCGGCGTCCTCGGTTATGCGATCAGGTTAGCCCTGGGACCGGCCGGGTAGCATCGCGAGGGCCTGCGAGCGTTGCGCCACGAGCTCGTCATAGGTGCCGTCGCGCTCCGCCCAGCGGTGCATGAGCACGGCCTGCACGAGGATCTCGTGCGGCGTCGGGTCCTGCGCGAGCAGATCCATGACCTCCGCGCCGTACGCGTCCAGGGCAAGGGCGTGCGGGTTGCTCCCGCCAACTCTCGTCGCCACGGCTGGCGGCACGAGCTCGGCGACCTCGACGCCGGTGCCGGCCAGCTGCGCACGCAGCGCCTCGCTGTAGGCGTGGACCGCGGCCTTCGATGCGCCGTAGGTGGGCATGACCGGGAAGGGGAGGAAGCCGATCCCGGAGCTGACGGTGATGATCGTGCCGCTACCGCGTTCGAGCAGATGCGGGGTGAATGCGTCGATGACCCGGATGGTGCCGAGGACATTGACGGCGATCGTTGTTTCCGCGGCGGCAAAGTGGGCGGGGTCCCGGAGGTCCTCGGGCAGTCCCGTGCCCGACATGGTGACGACAGTGTCGAGGTCCGGATGCGCGCGCAGCACCTCGTCGCGCGCCCTGGTCACAGAGTCGGGGTCGGTGACGTCGATCTCGACGATGCTGAGCCCCTCCTCAGCGAGCTGCGCGAGCACGTCGGTGCGGCGGCCGCCCACGACGACGGTGCTGCCAGCAGCGCGGAACCGGCGGGCCAGCTCGAGGCCGATGCCCGAGGTGCCGCCGACCATGAAAACGGAACGAGTAGTGATGTCCATGGCTCGACTTTACATCGGCTCTTCGTGGACTCAGGGGGCCCTACGAGGATGCGCCAGATGGTAGTGCGTGAGGGAGACGACTGCGTCAAGCGCCCCGGCGAGGTGGTGGGCGATTGTCTGGGGGCCGGCGTCGTGGCCTGCGGCGAGTAGCTGCTGGCGTAACTCAAGGACAGTGGTGACGACAGGCCTGCCGACCGCCCTTGGACAGGATCGCGGTCTGCGCGAGTGAGGTTGGAGGGCCTCGTAGCCGCCGCCTTTAACCCAGGCGATCAACTGATAGAGCCAGCTCCGACAGATGCCGTGGGCCTTGGCGATTCGCTCGGCCGGCGTTTCTCGATGAGGACCGCGTCGACCACATAGCGTTCCAAACCCATCCCGGCACCTCCTTTCGGCAGGTGTCCAGCATGTCTTGAGACATCTGTCCACTATGTGTTGAACTCGCACACATGGTCACCAGCACAGTCGCTGCCGTGGCGGATCGACGCTAAAGTCATAGATCGAGTCGTCGAGCCGGCGTCGCCAGTTGCGGCTCGACCAGTCAGGCATCTTTTGTGGCAGTTGCTTCTGCGTCCAAGCGTCGTAATTCCGCCATCGAGATCGTTGGGCGCCAGGGCACTGGCAGGCCGGCACGCTGCGCTTTCGCGGATCGAGGTAGGCAGCGATGATGCCTTGCATAGGACTGCACTGGGCATGCCCCATGTACCTGCCCTGATCAACCCAGTTTGGGGGTCAGAGCGTTGCGAACTCTGCTTCGGCAGAGATGACGGCGGACAGGTTGAGCGGCAGGGCGGCGACGCCAATGGCCCGTCCGGGGGTGCGTGCCGCCGTCGGCGCCCTAGAGGTCGAGGATGAGCTCGCCGGTTCTGCTGCGTGGTCGGATCAGGCCTCTCACTGCGGGAGCGCGGGCTCGTCGGGAGTGGATTGCTCGGGGAAGGGTTCCTCGGCGAGCTGACGCAGGACTCGTTCGTTGAGGGCGGCGAGGGTGTCGAGTTCGACGGGGGTGAGAAGGTCGATGAAATGCCGGCGGACGTTGTGCACGTGCTGGGGCGCTGCGTCCTCAATGGCGCGGCGTCCAGCGGGCAGAAGGCAGATCATGGCGCTGCGGGCATCGGCGGGGTTGGGTTCGCGGTCGATCAGCCCTTGCTCCTGCATGCGCCGGACTTGGTGGGAGAGTCGGCTCTTCTCCCACTGCAGCAGGGCGCACAGTTCTTGCGCGGGCATACGGCCCATGGGGTGCTCCGAGAGCACCGCGAGGATCTCGTAGTCGCCCTCGGTCAGTCCGGAGTCCTGGAGCAGGTGCCGGCGCAGACGTAGGGCGAGCTGGTGGTGCGCGTGGATGAAGGTGCGCCAGGCGCGGTCTTCGCGGGGAGTGAGCCAGTCCGGTTCCGTCGGCATGCCCCCACAATACCTCTTGGTTGACGCCTCAACAGAAAGGGTCTATGGTTGACCAATCAATCTTTCGCCGCGTAGTCCACGCTCCCCGACTCGCACACTCTCGAAGCTGTTTCAGCCCCCTATCTAGAAAGCAGGCACACATCATGAGCAGCATCAGCATAATCGGCCTGGGAACCATGGCCCGCGTCCTGGGCACCCGCGCGCTCGTCGGCGGCAACACAGTCGAGGTCATCGGCCGTGACGCGACCAAAGCCGCCGACCTGGCCAGTGAGCTCGGCGGCGGCACCACAGCGGGAACAATGGGCACCCCCCCGGCCGGTGACATCGTCATCCTCGCCGTGCCGTATGCCAGCGCCGCACCGATCGTCAGCCAGTACGGGGACGCACTGACCGGCAAGGTTATCGTCGACATCACCAACCCCTTCGATCGCACCGATTTCACCGAGCTTGTCACCCCTGACGACAGCTCCGCCGCAGAAGAGATCGCCAGGTCCGCCCCCGCGGGCGCGCACGTCGTCAAGGCGTTCAACACCCTTTTCGGCCACGTCCTGGCCGCCGGTCAGGTCGAGGGCCACCCGCTGGACGTGTTCATCGCCGGCGACGACGCCGAGGCCAAAGCGCGCGTGTCATCGTTTATCGAGAGCCTCGCCCTGCGCCCACGCGACACCGGCGACCTGAAGATGGCGCACTGGCTGGAGGGAGCGGGCCTGCTGATGGTCGCCCTAGGCAAAGCCGTCAAGCACAACAACTTCTCCCTCAGCGTCAACATTCTCGCCTGAGCGCACGCTGCGTCCACCGGGTCTCGCACCTGATCACCTCAACCACCGGAGCGCAGACATGACCGACCTCACCTACAACCCCGCGGACGCTAGGCAAGCTCGATGACGCTGGGTGGCGGGACGCTTTTCACCGATGCCGGCACCGCGAACAGGTTCGCGGGACCTCACGATTAAGGGTGTGACCAACCCGGTCACGATCGACTAAGGACCCATACGGCAACCTACGGGCCAGTTTCGAGAGCAAGGCCATCATTAATCGCAAGGACTTCGGCGTGACCACCAATCTCGCCTTGGAGACCGGCGGCGTGCTGGTGGGCGACAAGATCACGCTTGAGTTAGACGTGTCGCTGATCCGCTCCTAGCCTCTATCCAGAGCTATTGACATTAGCTGGTAGGCTAGGTATCATAGCCTTCATGAACACACATCCCGCGCTCACCGCCACAGCCACCAGGTACTTGTCTCGCCCTGAAGGCCGAGTCGCCTACGACGTCGAGGGTGGCGGTCCCCTGGTGATCCTCGTGCCGGGCATGGGCGAACTCCGCCACACCTACCGTTTCATCGCCCCGGTGCTGCGCCAGAATTCCTTCCGGGTGGCGTGTGTCGACCTGCGTGGACATGGAGACAGCGACGCGTCGTTCAGCTCGTACGGAGATGCCGACACGGCGGGCGATGTCGCCGCCTTGATCGATCAACTCGGTGGACCGGCGGTCATTGTCGGCAGCTCCATGGCCGCCGGGGCGGCGGTCATCGTCGCGGCCGAGCATCCCGACCTGGTGTCCGGGCTGGTCCTGGTCGGTCCATTCGTCCGTAACCCCGAAGTCAGCGCCATCCAAAAGGCCGAGTTCCGGATTCTTATGGCTCGCCCGTGGGCGGCGGCAATGTGGAAGGCATACATGCCCAAGCTGTACGCCGGGCAACGCCCTGCTGACTTCGACGATTACCGCCAGAAGGTCGTGGCCAGCCTGCACCGGCCGGGCTACACCAAGGCGTTCTCGCTTACCACCCGGACCAGCCATGATTCCGCCGAAGCACGCCTGGGCGACGTCTCGGCCCCCGCCATGGTCGTCATGGGGGAACACGATCCCGACTTCCCGGATCCCGCCGCCGAAGCCGCCTGGATCGCCCAGCGGCTGCACGCCACGGTGACCATGGTTCCGGATGCCGGTCATTACCCACACTCCCAGCAGCCCGACGTCACCGTCGCCGCAGTGCTGCGCTTCCTCGAGTCGGTGGCCGATCGTGCCTAGAGCCGGCCTCAACCCGGACCGAGTCGTCGAAGAGGCCGAAAGAATCGCCAACGAGGTCGGCCTGTCAGAGCTCACGCTCGCCGCCCTGGCCGAGCGGTTAGGGGTACGCCAGCCGTCGTTGTATAAGCACGTCGCCGGGATGGCCGGCTTGCAGCGCAGCATGTCCATCCGAGCCAAACTCGAATTGGCCGACGTTCTGGGCCGAGCTGCGGTCGGCCGCTCTGGCGCCGACGCCATCGCGGCCATGTCGGGCGCCTACAGGCAATGGGCTCTTCACCATCCGGGCCGTTACGAGGCCGCCCAGTGGGGCCCGTCCTCCGGCGACAGCGAGGACGAAGCGGCGAGCTTAGCGGCGGTTAAGGTCTGCACCGACGTGCTCAGCGCCTACTGCCTCCACGGCGACGACGCCATTCACGCCGTCCGAGCGTTGCGGTCGACGCTCCACGGGTTCGTGACCCTCGAATCGGGCGGAGCGTTCGGCCTCCCGGTAGACATCGACCGCAGCTTCGAGCGGTTAATTCATGGGCTCACCGTGGCCTTCGCCAACTGGAACGACCAACCATCCTTCGATGGGAGCGAACGGTGACCGACCTCCTTGTCAAAGGAACCGTCGACTCGCATCTCGGCGGGGTTGTCACCGGAGCGCCGAGGCGTTGGCTTCGACTCGAAGCTGCCGTCGTTCTGATCGGCGCTCTCGTCGCCTACTCCGCCACTGGCCGATCCTGGTGGCTGGTACCTGCAGGCATCCTGCTGCCCGACGTCTCGATGGCGGGCTACTTGGCCGGAACCCGCATCGGGGCGATCGCCTACAACCTGGTCCACGCCACCCCGCTCCCGGCTTCGCTCATCGGTCTCGGCTGGTGGCAGCACAAGCCCCTCGTCGCCGCCGTCGGACTGGTCTGGCTGGCCCACATTGGGCTCGACCGCGTCCTGGGCTACGGACTCAAGTACCCCGACCACTTCCAGCACACCCACCTCGGCATGATCGGAAAGAGGTGAACGTCTACGACCCCGGACGCCGCGGACGGGGCGTGACCGCCGACAAGGTCTTCGAGTGTGTGCCAACGAAGGTAGAAGGGGTCGACTCCGGGCATCTACACGTCGGCAGGGAGACGAGGCTGTGCATGGCTCTCGAAGCTGGGGGCGAGGCGACCAACGACGTCTTGTTCTGTGGCGGAGGGTCCGCCAATCCTAGTTCGAGACGCTCAGCGTAAGCAGTTCGTTGAGCACGCTGTCCACGATGGCCATGAGGGATCGCTGCCCGCTCTCGCGTATCCAGAGGGCGAAGGCGATGCTGAAGACGGTGGCGTAGATTCGGCTGCCAACGTCGCTGCGGGGTCGGTGATGCCGCGGGAGCGGAGCGCGTCGGCGACCTCCACAGCGAGGCTGGCGAGTTTGTGTCGTTCGCGAACCTCGCGCTTGAGTTCGTCGACCGCGGCGTGCACACCGCGAGCCTGCGCTTCGCCCTCGGCCTCATCGAGGATATCGTCACCGGCGCGGACAGCTGAGCATGACCAGCCCGACGGCGCTGATCATCGGCGCAACCAGCGGGATTGGTTGAGCAACCGCCGAGTGGCTCCACGGCGCGCATATCAGGTCGTGGTGACCGGTCAGAACCCGGACACCCTCACCCCACCACGAAACGAGCTCCCCGATGACGTGTCGACATGGCTTCTCGCCACCCTCGCGAGATGCTGAGCACCAACATCCGCGGTATGTTCGTGGTTGACCAGCGGGCCGCCCGCCGGCCCGCGCCGCGGATAGTTACGCGCCGGTGGTAAGGACCATTCGGAAGCGGGCGCTGCCGGATAGCATGCGGTTGTAGGCGGCGCCCGCTTGGTCCAAGGGGCGGGTTTCCGTCATGGGCCGGACTCCTGTCAGGGCGGCAAAGTGGAGAGTTTCCTCGACGTCGCGGGCGGTGCCAGACGGATGGCCGTGCATGGTCTTGCTGCTACCGATGATTTGGAAGGGGCTGACCTGGATGGGTTCGTGGTCGGCTCCCACCACGATGAGTTCGCCGTTGTGTCGCAACCCGTCAATGGTGGCGCTCATAGCCTCAGAGCTGGCCGCCGTGGCCAGTACGACCTTGGCTCCCCCGAGGGCCTGCAGCTGCTTGGCGACGTCGCCGGCGTTGCTGTCGATGTAGTGGTGGGCGCCGAGTTCGGTAGCCGTGTCGGCCTTGTCGGCACCGCGGGCGATGGCGACGGTCTCGAAGCCGAGCTTGTGGGCGAACTGCACGCCCAGGTGCCCGAGCCCACCCAGACCGAGCACGGCAACGAGATCACCCGAGCCTGCCACGCTGTGCCGCAGGGAGTTATAGGTGGCGACGCCAGCGCAGCCCATCGGCGCGGCCTCCACCGCGCTCAAGGCGTCGGGGATGCGTGCCAACGCGGACGAGGGGACGACAATGGCCTCTGAGTAGCCCCCCGGGTAGACCCAGCCGGGCACCTGGATCCGCTCGCAGTGGATGAAGTCGCCTTCGCGGCAGGCGAGGCAGATGCCGCAGTTCCCGCCGAACCAGCCTACGGCGACCCGCTCGCCCGCAGCCCACCCTTCAACATCGGCGCCGACCACGTCGATGCGTCCGGCGATCTCGTGGCCGGGAACCAATGGGAACGGCACACCTGGGAAGGTGGCGTTGACGAAGGCGGAGTCGGATCTGCACACACCGCACGCCTCGACCGTGATGCGGACGTGGCCCCGGCTGGGCTCGGGCAGTTCGCGCTCGACGATGCTGAATGGGCCGCCAGGTTCGGCGACCTGAGCGGATCGGACTGTGGGCATTGCATATCTCCTTGACTTGGTGGCTGCATCGGGCGTTGCCGGTTCTCCTGAGTTCGGTTGCGGGGAAAGCGGACGAAGCGGGGTCGCTAGGCGGCGAGCGTCCGAGACCACTCGAGGACGGTTCGTGCGTAAAGCTCGGGATCCTGCTCATGCATCGAGTGAGCCATCTCCGGAAACGAGCGATAGGTAAACGGCTGGTCCGCCTCAGTGACGAGCTGTCGGACGCGGTTGACCTGAACATCCGAGATCGCACCCAAGAGACACCCGGTTTCCGGTTCTATCTGATGGAAGTGGTGGGTAAAGAGCACCGGCACTCGAACGCTGGCAAGCATGCGAGCGTGGTCGCAGCTCGCCGCGGCCACGCCAGCATAGAAGGCGCGCCCAAACTCCGGGTCGTACTCCTTCATGTTCTGTGGGACGTCGTCGAAATTCGGCGGTGGCTGATCCGGCCGCTTCACCGCCATTGCTGCCAGCGCCCCCGGCATCCACGGCGGGAGTTCGGCCATTGCCGCGGCCTGCATGCCTTTCCAGTCCCCAATGGACCACTGGTCACCCAGCCACTTCGCGGCCAAGGCCATCGTTGGGCCCATCCCCTGGCGGATTGATGGGCCGCTGGAGGGCACCAACTCGGAGGCGAATAACGGCGCATCCTCGTAAACCGCGCCCCGCAGCTGACCTGGCTTCGCGTACGCGGACAGCCACGCTGAAAGGACGCCACCGGATGACAGGCCGCTGACGATCGTCGGACGGCCAATCGCGAGGTCGATGAACCGGACCAGGTCGTTGCCGATCGTGTCCAGGCTGTAGCGCCCCGGCGTCCAGCTTGACTGCCCTTGGCCCCGGACGTCGACTGCGTACACGTTGAAGTTCTCGGCAAGCAGCGGGATCGCAAGCTCGTAGCCCCACCACGACTCCGTCTGGCTGGGAATCAGGAGGAGCGCCGGAAGACCGACGTCCCCCGTGGTGACGAAGTTCATACGGACCTCGCCGAGGTCAACCAATCGCTCCTCGAATGCATGACGTACGTAGATGTCTGGGTGATCCTCGCCCTCGAGTTGTTTCATCGGACTTGCTCCACTTCAGTTTCGAGATGGGTGAGTTGGGTCGAGAGAGCCCAGAGGGCGGAGGCAGTCTCCGTGTCGAGCGCCGCCGGGGACAGCTCTTGAATCGCGGGATAGCCGCGCAGGTGGCCAAACCCGTTCGGACCGATGAAGGCACCCCCCGGTAGGTCCTGGCTGGCCGCGTACAGCGCCGGCAGGATCGCGTGATCCAGGTCATTGCCCAACAGATCAGTGACTCGCCTCTGCATGAAGCCAACGAATCCGCCGATGTGGCTGGCGAGTGTCGTCGGTGCAATGCCAGGGTGCGCAACGACTGCCCTGACATTGCTGCGCGCCTGCGTGAGGCGGCGTTGAAGCTCGAAGGCGAAGAGGACATTGGCCAGTTTTGAGTCGCGGTACGCCTGCAAGCTGTTGTAGGGGCGGCGTTCCCAGTTGAGGTCGTCGAGCTGGATATGGCCCCGGCTGTGCAGGGCGGAGGTTACGACAACAACTCTGTCGGTGATGTGGTTAAGGAGCAGGTTGGTGAGAGCGAAGTGGCCCAGGTGATTGGTGCCAAGCTGCAGTTCGAAGCCATCAGCAGTGCGGGCTGCGGGCACCTGCATGATGCCAGCGTTGTTGATGAGCACATCCAGGTCGCCGTTCCACGCCTGCGCAAAGGCCCGGATCGAGGCAAGACTTGCCAGATCAAGTGGCCTGGCTTCGGCATCGCCGCCGATGTCGGCCGCCACCCGCTCGCCCTTGGCCAGGTCGCGCACGGCAAGGACGACCTTTGCCCCAGCCCTGGCCAGAGCGCGTGCCGTGAGCTCGCCGAGCCCTTGGCCTCCTCCTGTGATCACGACCGAGCGCCCGCGCATGTCGGGGAGGTCGGCCGCAGTCCAGCGCTGATTAGTGGACACTGGTCTTCCCTCCCAGCGTCAGCAGTTCTCCGAAGCCCATCCGAGACAAGAAGGCTGCCTGCTCCTGACGCAAGACTTCGTTGCATTGCTCCACGTGTGACTGCGTGAAGTCCAGTACGGCACGCGCCGGCTTCGACCCCCTAGGGAGCGCCAGGATTCGGCCGATCTCTGCGGCCACCGTTGGGGGGTCGGCGTCAACTCCTCCAAATAGGCCCTCGGTCGCCTGCTCGTAGCGGCCGACCATCCCTTCGAATCGTGCGTAAGCGCCGGCAACCTTCTGGTCGCTGGCCCGGCTAGCGTTCGCGAAGTGCTCAGTTCCGCGGGTGAACGCCCCCGGCATCACGATCGTGCTTTCGATCCCGAAGGCGCTGACCTCATAGGCAGTCAGCTGGGCCAGGGCGTCGAAGGCAGACTTTGAGGCGACGTAGGCGGCCATGAAGGGCGGTAGATCGATGGTCGACGTGCTGCCCACGTACACCAAGGTTCCCGAGCCGCGCTCTCGCATGTGCGGCAAGACAGCGCGGTTCACGCGCTGCATGCCGAGGACGTTGACATCGAACAGTTCAGTGATATCCGCGGCGGTGAACGCCTCGGCGTATCCGATGGACAGGTGCCCGGCGTTGTGGACAACCACCTCCAAGCGGCCTTCCGCTTCCAGGATGCTCCTAATCGCGGCGTCGACCGAATTCTGGGATTGCACGTCCAGTTCGATCGCGCGAATGTCGACTTGGCTCTCCTGCGCCGTCCCCACAAGTCTCGGGCCCGATCGCGGTTTCGGCCAGCGATGTCCCGCATGCTGGCGAACACGATATGGCCGTCCATCGCGAGCGCCCTGGCCGTCAGATTGCCGATGCCAGTCGCCGCACCCGTGATCAAAACAACAGACACTGCCTCAGCCTCCTCGTGCTGCCCTGGCCCGGGAGGGCCAACTCACCTGCAACATATGCCTTGCAGGAGCTCGCGTCTGTGATTTCGGTGCCGATTCAGCGTAACCAAAGTCACGCGTCAGTCGAGCCTGGTTGATTCCTCGTGAAGCCGTACCGGATCGAGGAGGACAATCCGGTCTGTCGATGTTGCTACCAGACCTGACAACCGGAGGTCCCTCAGAGTTCGGGCGATCACCTCTCGGACCGACCCGACGGCGTCGGCAAGCTCCTGCTGGGTCACCTCGGCTATCAGCCGAGAGCCAGGGCGCTGACGGTCCGAGGCAAGGTCGAGAAGGTGCGTTGCAACGCGGCGTTTGACTGAACCAAACGCCTGAGCCTGGGTCTGCTGAACCATGCTCAAGAGCTGCCGGGTCAACTCACCCACCATCAACCATGCGACTCGAGCGTCTGTCTGGGCGGCCGCGCGCAACGTCTGAAGGCTGACGCTGAAAACACTGGAGGGCTCCAATGCCTGCAGGCTGACGACGTTCGGGGGACCGCCGTACACGAAGGCCATGCCGAATACGTCGCTCCTCCGCAGGTAGCGAACCGTGAGTTGCCGCCCGGCCGGTGAGTTGATATACACGCGGACCAAGCCACTCAGAATCAGATCAGCCCGTGGTGGGGAGCTCTCGCGGAAGAAGACGCTGGCTGGCGGATAGTCGACGCGCTGGCCATCAGTTACCAGCGCGTCGACAAGCTCGGCTGGCAAGGACCCGAGAAAGCTCGCCGCCATGGCCTGTTGGACGTCTGGGTCGATCACACGAAGCATTCTGCCCCACGGTGCGAACCCTGGAGGCCGGTGACAGTAGCCGTTCCCCGTATCCAGGACTCCCGTTCAGTCAGGACGTGAACGAGACCGGCGATGAGATTGTCGAGGGGGGTCGGGACATCCGGAAGACGGCCCCGGCCGACGTAATCCCATACGAGATCCTTGGCCACGCCGTCCTTATCGGTAACCGGGTGGTCAAGCCCGGTCCGCTAACGGCCCAGACGCTCGCCAGGCGCGACGGACCCGGGTTGATGTGCCGTTTCGATTGTTCATGAGTTGCGCGCCATTGAAGCTGTCGCGATCGGGGCGCCTCCTCGGCCTCGACGGGGCGAAGCCCCTCACCAGGCAGCGACGGTGCCGTCCCAGGAGAAGAACGAGCTCGTGGGCCCAGCGGTGGGAAGGAGTGCCAGGCGGACCGCCCCCTGCGCGGCCTCCGCCGGATCTCCGCCGGCGTTGGCGGCGCGAGCATTGAGGTTCGTGGCACGCAGACCTGGCGCCAGAGCATTGACCTTGAACCCGTCGGACTCCAGGGACTGGCCGTAGAAGACGGTCAGGGCGTTCAGCGCCGTCTTCGATGACCGGTACGCCGCCGCGCGGCCTCCCGTCTGGTGGGGGAACTGCGGGTTGGGACCCGTGCTCCAGGTCAGCGACCCGGTCCCGCTGGAGATGTTCACGATCCGCGGACGAGCCGAACGGCGCAGCACGGGCAGGAACGCGTTGGTGACGGCGACAACGGCGAAGACGTTGGTCTCGTACGTGCGGCGGAAGACGTCGACGTCGACCTCGGTCGGCGGCTCTGTGTCGATGCTGATGCCGGCGTTGTTGACCAGGACGTCGAGCTGATCGACTCGTCCTGCCGCGTCGACGATCGAGGCGGCATCGGTCACGTCGAGCAGCAGGGGTCGGGCCCCCTCACCCAGCTCTGCCGCGACGGCTCGCGCCCGGGCCATGTCTCGACCGGCGACGTAGACAACAAGCCCCGCTGCCAGAAGCTGGCGCGCGATCTCCTTGCCGATACCGCTCGTGGCTCCGGTCACGAGCGCAATCGCGCCCGACCAGGGCTCAGGAGACGGCGTTTGGTTGAGCTGCTCGGTCTGCCGTTCCATGGGACTCCTCCAACTCCAACGTTTTAGTTGGTAAATAGCATAGCACGTCTCCGACGCCCCGGTTGGAGACGGTATGGTGAAGCCATGCCATGGGATACCGAGCGCACGCGCCGCCGCCTGAAGGAGGCCGCGGTCGCCGAATTCGCTGAGCACGGCTTCGCCGGCACGAAGATGACCAGCATCGCCGCGCGGGCGGGCATCAATAAAGAGCGGTTGTACAGCTACTTCGGCGACAAGCGGGCGCTGTGGGAGCAGGTGCTGGCCGACGAGCTTGACGCACTCGCCACCGCGGTCGAGGTGGGCGGCGTCGGACTCGATGACATCGGCGAGTTCGCTGGTGCGACCTACGACTACCATGCCGAGCATCCCAAGCTGGCTCGACTCCTGCAGTGGGAAGGACTGATGGGGGGCCCGGCAGCAGACGCGGAGACCCGGGCCGCCCACTACCGCGAGAAGGTTGCGCGCTTCGCCCAAGCCCAGGAGGACGGCGTGCTCAACGCCGACCTCGCCGCCGCGCACCTCGTGTTCGCGTTGATCGCCCTGGCGGCGTGGTGGCAGACGGTCCCGCAGCTGGCCGCGCTGATCACCGGCCGCGACAGCACCGACCGCACCGAGCAGCTGCGCCGGCGTGCCTTCGTCGTGGCGGCGGCGCAGCGCCTGGCCGCCGCCCCCTGACAGGCTGAAGGGCGGCAAAGGTCGATCCAATTTGATGCGGAGCCTTCCGAGCGCCTGCCATCCTGACCCATGCTCCTGGCGCTACTCCTCGTCGTCCGACCCCATGCACCGGCCACTCGCCTTCGAGGGGGACAACCCGCCGGCCAACGCATCGCTGGATCGGCTCATTGGCGGCTGAGCCACCCCCTGAGGCATCGGTTTGGAGCTTTGCCGGCTTCGTGGGAACGCCTGGCTAAGCGGTTTCGGGACGTCCCGTTAGCGAAGCTAACATAAATATGTTATCGTCGTAAACAACGATCCCCCCGTAGCCACAAAGGAGAAGACCATGACCATCATTGGTGTTACTGGAGCCACCGGACAACTCGGCCGGCTCGTCATCGAACGCCTCCTCAAGCGCGGCGTTGCCGCCGAGCACGTAGTCGCCGTCGTCCGCAACCCAACCATGGCGTATGACCTCGAATCGCGCGGTCTCGACGTGCGCCTCGGGGACTACGCCGATGCCAAGACCCTTCCCGCAGCGCTAGCCGGCGTTGACGTCCTGCTATTGATCTCGGGACAGGGACGGTTCCTGGCCCAACACGCCGCCGTCATCGACGCCGCCCGGCAGGCCGGCGTCCGCCGCGTTGTTTACACGAGCACGCTGCGCGCCGGCCGCACCCAGCTCGCCGGCGCCTCTGAGCACCTGGGGACCGAGCAGCATCTCCAGGGGTCCGGCCTCGACTACACGATCCTGCGCAACGGCCAGTACCTCGAGAACCACACCAGCCGGATGCCCCAGTTCCTGGCTCAGGGCGAGATCGTCGGCGCCACCGCCAACAAGCCACTCGCCGCCGCCACCCGAGCCGATTACGCCGCAGCGGCCGCCGCCGTCCTGGTCCAGGACGACCACTCCGCCAAGGTCTACGAGCTAGGAGGCACCCCGTTCACTCTCTCCGAACTCGCCGCCGCAATCACCGACATCACCGGGACCACGGTCGCCTACCGCGACCTCAGCAGCGACGACCTAGCGGCCTTCTTGAAGTCCAACGGCGTTCCCGAGAGCTTCGTGGGCTTTGCTGTTGAACTGGACGAGGCCACCGCCGCCGGGGCGCACAACACCGACAGTGGAGACTTGCAACGACTTCTCGGCCGGCCCTCGACTCCCCTGGCCGACGCCGTCAAGGCAGCCGCCCAGCAGCACGCGGTCCGATAGAACCGCCACGTGCGCCCTGCCATAGTTCGTATATGACCGCCAGTCGCTCAGCTGCCGCGAATGACACCCGGGATCGGATCGTCGACGCTGCCTCCCGGCTACTCGTCGCCCGCGGCCGGGAGGCCGTGTCGACCCGGGCGGTGAGTGCCGCGGCCGGCGTCCATGCCCCTACCATCTACCGGCTCTTCAGAGACAAGCAGGGCTTACTCGACGCCGTCGCGATACACGGCCTCACGTCGTACCTGACCAGCAAGACCAATCTGCAGCCCGGTCCCGATCCCGTCGACGACTTGCGGGCGGGCTGGGACCGGCACATCAGCTTCGGCCTCGGAAACCCGGCCCTCTACTCACTCATCTACGGGGAGCCACGCATCGGCGCATCTCCGGCGGCGATCGCCGCGGCTGAGATCCTCGCCGCGCACATCCACCAGATCGCAGAGGCGGGGCGGCTGCGGGTCGGCGAGCAACGCGCTGCGCAACTCGTCCACGCCGCCGGCTCCGGCACGACGCTCACCCTGATCTCGCTACCGGAGGAGCACCGCGACCTGTCGCTTTCCGAGCTAGCCCGGGAAGCCGTCATCGCCGCGATCACCACCGACGCCCCGGCCTCGGCCGCCCCCGGCCCGATCGGCGCGGCGGTCGCGATGCGCGCCGTGTTGCCCCAGACCTCCGCGCTGAGCTCTCGCGAGCGAGGATTGCTGGGGGAATGGCTCGACCGCATCGCCACAACCTAGCTCCGTCCAATCCCTATGGTCCACCTAAGGTGACTGCGGCCAAAGCCGTAGTCGTCGGACACCTCGTGGTCACGGGGCCCGTGCTTGCCATCATCGCCATGGTCGGACTGGCGGGGTACGTTTGGTTTGCGCTGCCTGGACTCCTGATCGGAGGTCCGGTGGGTTGCGGCGTGGCTTGGATATGGTGGTCGTGGACAGTGCCGAAGTGGAGGCAGTGGGCGCTAAGTCGGCCTCGCCCGACCGCCTGCAGCGGCTGGCTGCGGCGACGGGCCTTACATGGCCAAGAGGATGGATCTTCGAGCGGACTGAATTCGGGCCAAGGGACAGGCACGAGTAGTTTAGGCGTGGGTTGCCGGAATCCGGTCTGAGCTATCAGGCGATTCGGAAATAGCCCATGGATTTCGACCTCGAGCTGGTCGTCTGAACGGGGCTTCGCGCATTGTTAAGAACTGATCAAGAGTTCGTCCAGTCGCACGTTCATCTGGATCTACCCGTCGACGGATCTTCTCCCATAGCGTATTCGGCAAGCCTGGTTCAAGGCCAAAGGTCGCTTGACAAGCAGTCCTGGCTCGACGACGCTAGGCCCGGAGGAGGCCATGCAGGACGAGGTGCAGGACCGGATCACGGAGCTGGAACATCTCTTGCGGACGCCCCTGACCTTGATCAACGGCTACGCCAGCTTGCTGCAGGACGGTCAGGCTGACGGCTGGGCGCGCCAAACAGTCCGTTGCGCTGGTGCTGGCGCAGTGCGCGGAAATGAACGCGCCATCGCGGTCCTTCTTGACGAGGCCTCAAACCCGGACCAGTCGGCGATCAGGACCAAGAACCCCAATCTTCAGTCCCTGCAGCAGCCGAGGGATCTGGCCGAAGCAGACTCCCAACCAATGGAGCCAATAGAGTTCCGACACCGGAAGTGATTGCACTGACTATGATGCGAATTGCATCGGCACAAGACGGAGCCAACCACAAGTAACAACCAGCTCTTTGGCTGCCACCCCACCTCTGGCAAAACGCTCGGCATGGACACGCGCTGTCGGCGCTGTAGCCGCCCTTTTAGTCGTGAACCTGGTCGCTCTCGAATTGCTGATGCTCATATCCAGGCTCGCCCATTGGTCATCCGATGTCCACACTCGCGCAGAAGTCGCGATCGGTAGCGCAATCATCGGCGAGGTTGTCTTCTTGGTCCTTCTCGTCTGGTGGCTTCGCAGGGAACACCTGACACTCGATGACTTGGGCTTGTGGAAGCGTCCCAGGCTCTGGGCCGTAGCCGCAGCGGTTGCGTTCGCTCTCTTGTATGGCCTGCTCACCGTCAGCAATCCGGGCCTCCGCCCAAATCTTGGACTTCACGACTTCCTGAAGGCCGAAGCTGTGGTGGCTGCGATCGTCGCCGGAATAGTGGAAGAGATTGTCTCCCGCGGCTACTTCATGTTCGAGCTTCAGCGCGCGCGCGTCCCTGCGTGGCTGCAGATTGTCGGATCAGGTCTAGTGTTCGGAATGGCGCATGTCAACTATTCGGCCTATGGGGTTGCCAGCGCCGGGCTTTTGGGGTTGGTATTCGCGGCAATCTACCACTTCGGCAAACGCAGCCTCGCCCCGATAATCGCAGGCCACGCTGTCATCGACTTGATCATCGAGCCGGCACTGATCCTCTGGGTACTTTCCGGCTTCCCGATACCACATTAGATCTGCGATCACAGCCGACCAGGCAATAGTTGTAATTCGCCACCAGCATTCATAACCGCCCCTAGGCAACTGCCGCGACCCCTTATCAAGAGCATGGCTTTAGGGGGTCGGACCATGTAAGCGCCGCGGCGAATTGGAATAGGCCGGGAGGGCGTCGAACCCCAAAACTTTCGCGGCGCTTCTACAGACCGGCGCATGAATGAGACCACCGTTAAGGAGCGATGAAGGTTTCGTCCAGTCGCGCCTTCATCTGGACGAACGTCGCCGTGCCAGGTTGTTCTGACGGGTACCGGTTAGCTGGCTTCCGACCGCCCAGGCTGCAATCGATTCCGGGCCTCATAGCTGAGGTTCCCGTCGATGACACGGCCGGATAGGTGGATGGCAACGCTTCATATTCGGCCGAGCTCATTGACATGCCCCGCCGAGCTCGGCAACGGTGCGACCTCGGAGTATAAGGAGCGGGTTCCGTTCCCCGATCATTCGTCCATTTTCCACACCAACGCAGCGCGTCGTAAGCCGAGCCAACTCGGCAAACCTTCCCCAGGGGCGCATCGGCTGCGCGGGGCGTGGCCTGGA
>Ga0207416_1001296_pt1 | contig 34736 bp, 30 predicted proteins | sample PaiPotPPM11metaG_FD_184107 | JGI IMG/M metagenome (GOLD analysis project Ga0207416, IMG submission 184107) | Iron sulfur acid spring bacterial and archeal communities from Banff, Canada, to study Microbial Dark Matter (Phase II) - Paint Pots PPM... ...
AGAGCTTCTTCCTCTGATGAAAATAGCTCTTCCCCAGAGCCCCCAGCGGGTCCTTCTCGAGTTCCTACTTTACGTCCAGCGCAATGGCCTGATCAAAATGAGATGGATATAGCTTCTTCCCCAAAGCCAAGAGTGGGATCTTCTCGACTCCAAGATAGGTCTGATGATCAAAGTTCCTCTGATGAGGATGAGATGGATAGAGAATTTTCTCCTGAGAACCGCTCTTCCCCAGAGCCAAGAGTGGGATCTTCTCGACTCCAAGATAGGTCTGATGATCAAAGTTCCTCTGATGAGGATGAGATGGATAGAAATTTTGCTTCTGAGAACCGCTCTTCCCCAGAGCCAAGAGTGGGATCTTCTCGACTCCAAGGTAGGTCTGATGATCAAAGTTCCTCTGATGAGGATGAGATGGATAGAAAATTTGCTTCTGAGAACCGCTCTTCCCTAGAGCCAACAGAGGGTCCTTCTCGACTCCAAGGTAGGTCTGATAGGTCCCCCAGTCTACAAGATGCGGTCCTGCAAAATGACATTCCACATCAAGATGCAATAGAGGTTAATCCAGATATACAGGCTATACCAGCTATGCGAGGAAAGAAGAGAAAAAGGCCAACAGTGAGAGAATTTGAAGCAGCACTAGATGGTATGGAAGAAGGAACAGAAGAATATGAAAAAACACAAGAACGACTTAAAAAACACCGGGAAGCTAAGCGTGCAAGTAGTGCAAAAAATACAACAGTTGGAAAACTTAAAGCTGCACTAGGTAAGATGGGAAAAAGAACAAAAAAATATAAAGAAACAGAAAAACAGCTTAACGAACTTCAAGAAGCCATGCGTATAAGAAATGCAAAAAGGCTAACAGTTGGAGAACTTGAAGCAGCACTAGATAATATGGAAAAAGGAACAGAAGAATATAAAGAAACAAAAAAACAACTTAACAAACTTCAGAAAGCTAATCGTACAGAAGTAGCAAAAAGGCCAACAGTTGGAAAACTTAAAGCAGAACTAGGTAAGATGGGAAAAAGAACAAAAAAATATAAAGAAACAAAAGAACAACTTGAAAAACTTCAGGAAGCTATACGTATAAGAACCACAAAAAAGCCAACAGTGAGAGAACTTGAAGCAGCACTAGATAATATGGAAGAAGGAACATCAGATTATAAAGAAACACAAGAACAACTTGAAAAACTTCAGGAAGCTAATTATGCAGAAAATGTAAAAAGACCAACAGTGAAGAAACTTACAGCAGCACTAGGTAAGATGAGAAAAGGAACAAAAAAATATGAAGAAACAAAAAAACAACTTGACGAACTTCGAGAAGCCAATCGATCATATGATGCAAAAAGGACAACAGTGAAGAAACTTACAGCAGCACTAGATAATATGGAAAAAGGAACAAAAAAATATAAAGAAGCAGAAAAACAACTTAACGAACTTAAGAAAGCTATACGCATAAGAAATGTAAAAAGACCAACAGTGGCAGATCTTACAAAAAAACTAGAAGATATGGAAAACGGAATATTAGAATATGAAGAAAGAGAATATGAAGAAACACACGAAAAACTTAAAAAACTTAAGGAAGCTAATCGTGCAAAAAACTCAAAAAATAAGAAAAACCCTTGATAAGATTATAACAAAACAAGCGCAAGAAAAAGTGTAAAAAGTCCAATAGTGAATAGAACTATTTAGGCTTTTTCCTCTGGTTTGTGTCTAGTTCCCTGGTATCCGGTCCCTAGCCCTAGAGGTTACGAGCAGCTTTACCACAAGGACCAGAACCAGCCTAAAAGGGTGTTTGGTTTGCATCATAATGCGATTCTTTGCTGTGAACCGCATGATCATGGGGCTCTTCCATTGCTGAGTCTGAAGATTGAGCACTGGTTTTACTCGTATTGCTATCTGTTGTTGATTTGTGCTCACTTGCAAGAACGCCGATTGCATCGGAACCAAACACACTCTGAGAGAGCTCTATCCTCCTGATTCTATCCACCCTACTGAAGAGGTTCTAATTGCATCCTAGAGTCATACAGAGGGACCCAATCATTGATTAGCTGGTGTGCAGAAATGTAGCCGCCGGTATGGTGAACGTGTCCGTCAGCTCGCTGGTAGCAGGTGCGTGCGTTGGGAATGGCCCGGCCCTGGTTGGTGCGCATGTACGTCTGCTATCCGGTGCGCCCCCTGGCAACTGGCAACCTGCGAGCAAGTAGCTGATAGGATGCACTCGCCAAGTGAAGACCCTCATTTCCTCACTTCTCACGGTTTTCAATACGCTTGCCCTCAGCTCAAAAGGGGAGGTAACCGCTCGCTATCCGGTACGCTATCCCTGAGTTCAGCTTCTCTTTATTTGAACAGTATTGGAGTGCCCTGTCATCCCGGTGATTCTGCCAGATTGCGAATCTGCTCCCGATCTGCCTATTTTCCTGCAGGGGATGACCTGGGTGGATTTTCGCAAGCAAGAGCCAGAACCAATGCAGCGGCTGCTTTGGGGGATTACTGGCAGACGGGGAATGAGTGAGATGATACGAGGAAGTGATGGATGAATGACTTAGATGGGAAATTTGATTTGTTTACCTACAATGGTATGCTGTCTGAAGAACATACCTTTGAAACTGTATTCTGGTGTCTGAATGAACCATTCCATATCGAAAGGACAATCTCATGACAGATAAGCACAGCCAGATGTCTTCTACAGGCTATCAGTCTGGAAGCAATAGTTTCTACACAGCAGAAGTGAGCCAGGACGTGGCGCTAAACTCTACTGTTATTTCGCTCTCTTACATTGATCAGAGCGATTCCTCACGCAATACTGTTGTCTGCATTGCTCCTGAGTTGGGCAGCAATATGTTCCGTTTCCGTGTCGGTGACCATGATCTTATTTACACTGATCAGACACTGCTCAAAGACAAAGACTTTACTGGTAACTTTGTACTCTGGCCATTTCCCAACAGAGTGCGTAACAAGCGCTACACCTATCGAGGGCAGAGTTACTCGCTTGAAAATGTGCAGAGGCCACGTGGCAATGCTCCACTTATTCACGGTTTGGTTTTTGATAGACCCTGGCGATACAGTGAGCCTATCATTGGACTCGATGCGGTAAGCGTCACCACCTATCTCGATGTCAATAATGAGAGTCCTTACTACATGGCATATCCCTTCGATAGTCGATTATCCCTGACGTATACCCTCACCGGGACTGAACTAAGCATTACCTATCAAGTACAAAATAAGAGTTCTCACGTACTTCCGTTTGGCTTTGCCCTGCATCCCTATTTCTCTACCTTTTCTGACAAAGAGGATGTATTGATCAGCATTCCAGTACAAGCCGTCATGGAAGCAGATGATGAGTTGCTTCCTACAGGGAGAATCTTTGATGTCAACAAGATTATGTATGCTATGTATGACCTTCGAGAGCCTATTGCAGTTGGACATCTCAAGCTTGATCATGTCTATACATGGCTCAACAAGCCTGCACTGAGCATTTTGGACTACAAGAAGCTTGCGATGCAGCTTCACATCTCAGCTACAGACGACTTCACTCACATCGTGATCTATACACTTGATCAAGCTCCCTATCTCTGCGTTGAATACCAAACATGCTCCACAGATGCAATCAATCTGCATAACCAGAGCGCGGATCTTCGAGATGCAGCTCATCTTCTAGAGGTTAAACCTGGTGAAATATACAGTGGAACTATACGCTATACAGTAATTTTTACTGCACAAGATGTTTAACGAATGCACCACTAAGCTCGAAAGTTGCCATTGTACAAGTTGTTCCGCTCAAATGATCTCATTTGAGGTTAGATTTTGTGTATGTCACACACAAGATAGGCCCGAATCCCCTAGCCAAAAGGCAAACAACATGCTATAATAGCTTTTAGAATTAAGGAAACTTTTAGGAAAAAGTGGGGAGCCCCCACTTTTCTGTTTGCTAGAGAACCTTTTTCCTTTGCACTCGAAAAAACGATGGATTTACTAACGGGCACCAGCGGGAGGAGCAGGCTATGAGGAGCGAATTTCAAGCGGCTATCGCACAATTAATTGCCGAGAAGGGACTACCCCGCGAAGTGGTTATGGAAACTGTCGCCACCGCCCTGCTAGCAGCTTACCGTAAAAGCTTTGGAGGCGGCGAGAATGTCCGCATCGAAGTTGACAAGAACGGTGAAGTGCATGTCTGGGCGTCAAAACGAGTGGTAGCTCAGGTGAAGGACTCCAATGAAGAGATCTCCCTGGCAGAGGCACAACGTCTCATCCCGAATGCAGCTCTTGGGCAATCGATGGATGTTGACTCATCATTTATCTTCACGCGTATCCCTGCCCAAACCGCTAAACAGGTTATTCTCCAACGCATTCGCGAGGCGGAACATGAGCATCTCTATGACCAGATCAAAAACTGGGTTGGAGAAATTCGCTTGGGGACGCTTACACGCCAGGATCCCGTTCGTGGTTGGCTGATTGACTTTGACCTCGACAAGGTAGATAAAGTAGAGGGCATTATGCCTGCCAGCGAAGAGGTTCCAACTGAGCGGTATCGTTCGGGTCAGCGCCTGCGTGTGTTTGTTTATGATGTTCGTCGCGTTCAAGGGCGTATGTTGCAGATCTTGGTCTCGCGTACCCACCGCGATCTGGTTCGTCGCCTCTTCGAGTCCGAGGTCCCCGAAGTTTACGAGGGGTCCGTTGAAATTAAGGCTATTGCACGAGAACCGGGCAGTCGCTCAAAGGTGGCTGTGTTCGCACGCCAGGAGGGCTTAGATCCCATTGGGTCCTGTGTGGGCGTTCGTGGCTCACGCATCAATAATATCGTACGTGAGCTTAATGATGAGAAAATTGATATTATCCAGTGGAGCTCTGATGCTGCTACGTTCGTTGCCAACTCGCTTAGCCCAGTGAAGCCACTGAAAACGCAGTTACGCGAAGCGGATCATACCGCACTCGTAACTGTTCCCGAGAGACAGTTGTCGCTCGCTATCGGCAAAGATGGACAAAATGCACGCTTGGCTGCGAAGCTAACTGGCTGGCGTGTTGATGTGACCAAGCCAGTCGAAGGCGAGATTTACGAGGAGCCAATAGTAGACGAGATGCAGGAAGCTCTTAGTTTCTCTCCAAGGCGTGAGCGTTCATCGGGGCGACATGAGCGTGAGGGCAGTTCCAAGCGCAGTCGCGGAAGCGGGAAATACTAGCAAGGGGAGGTTCTATGGCAAAGACAGCCAAGGCCAGCAAACAACCAAGGCCACCAAAACATATTCCCTTGCGTACCTGTGTCGCCTGTCGGCAAACGAAACCGAAGCGCGAGCTTTTACGTATCGTGCGTACACCTGATAGCCATATCTTTATCGATGCAACTGGCAAAAAGTCTGGACGTGGAGCTTATCTGTGTGCACGGCTTTCCTGCTGGGAGCAGGCATTAAAAGGGAAACGGCTCGAACGTGAATTTGAAATGGAAATTCTTGCGGAAGATCGCGCTGCACTGGACGAGTACGTCGCAACCTTGCCAAGGGATTGAGTCCTAAGCAAGGGCATTCATGGTTGCAAGGATTCTTATTGTAGGCTATACTGAAAGAAGATGCGGATTGTCCCTACTCTCTCGACAAGGATAGAGCGTTCGTAGATGAGTCCACATGTTGCATGTTTTATGGGTTTTTGCACCCAAAAAGTTGATATGATTAAACAATGTGTTGTTTTTTCTCTACTCTTAACAGAGACACAGCCCCTCGTATTCAGGGCAGTTGTAAGCGAATGTTTGCGGAGCGATCAGCTATGATTAAATGACCATAGCCACTACGCCAGAGAGCGCAGACTAAAACACGCCTGGCACTGTACCCAACGAGGGTCTGTCTCCCCTCTCCTCTTTATGGTAGGGTGACAGGCCTTTTTTATGGCTGTGAAGAGAGATTTCCGTCGCCACCTTTGGCGCATCATTCGATAGAAGGGAGTCTTCTTCATATGAGAGATATATCGGAACTTCCAGGTGGAAGCGAGCAGGCAAAACCGGCTCAGACGAAGACAAACGTTACTGCCCGCTCAGAACCAGACCAGGAGCAGCAGGCGAAAGCGCCATCTCGGCGTCGCAGAACTTCAACCGCACAGAGTACGACAGGGAGTACCGCAACCCCTACTCAGAGCGAGAACGAGAATGCGACTGCATCACGTTCCACTGCGGCCCAGACTAGTACTTCAAGTACTTCTACACCGCGCTCTGGTCGCTCGACTTCAACCACGCAGGGTACGGCAGGTAGCACAGCAGTTCCTACTCAGAGCGAGAACGAGAATGCGACTGCATCACGTTCCACTACGATCCAGCGGAGTAACACTCCAAATGCTTCTGGACCACGTCCTGCAGGAAATGCACGCAATACCAACAATAGCTCCTATACAGCTCAGCGTACCACCCAGGGGGGCGGCACACCAGCTCAGCGCGGCTCTCCAAGTGCTCAAACGCCTGCGGGTAGCCGTCCCGCACCAGCTCAGCGCACTGGGAGAGGTCAGCCCAGGCAAGGAAGTGGTGCTTCCCAATCTCGCTCGCCACAGAATCGCCCGCCGCAGAGTGGAACAGCAAGCCAGACAATGTATCCACCAGCCCAACGACCACCGCAGCAAACTGGTAGTATGACAACTGCAGTACGCCCTGGGGGACCAGGAGGGCGTCCAGGAGGGGGACCAGGACGCCCTGGAGGGCCAGGAGGGGGACCAGGACGCCCTGGAGGACGTCCAGGAGGGAGACCAGGAGGGAGACCAGGGACGACGCGCCCTGCATCTCGCTCTGGCAGAGGCGCAGCACGGACCCAAGAACGGCGAGCAGCCTCAGTGAAAGAGAAGCCAACGGGACCAATCTCACTGCCACCACAGATTATTGTGAAAGACCTCGCAGAGGTCTTAAATGTTTCAGCTACCGAGGTGATCCGCACTTTAATCAAGCATAGCATTTTTGCCAATATTAACGAGGTTGTTGACTACGAGAAGGCTGCTCTAGTGGCACAAGACATTGGGTATGAGCCAACGTCGGCTGTCGCTACAACGCCTGCAGATGATAAAGATCGTCCATTATCCGCTAGTGAAGCTATGATGGCCTCGCGCAAAGAAGGCCATACCGTGGAAGTACCTCCCGTTGTCACGATCATGGGACACGTTGACCATGGTAAGACCTCGTTGCTTGACACTATCCGCAAAACAAAAGTTGCAGTCAACGAAGCTGGTGGAATCACTCAGCACATTGGTGCCTACCAGGTCGAGGTTAACGGCAAGAAAATTACCTTCCTGGATACTCCTGGCCATGAGGCATTTACCGCTATGCGTGCACGTGGTGCTCAGGTTACCCATATCGCAATTATCGTGGTAGCTGCGGATGATGGTATCATGCCCCAGACAGTCGAAGCCATTGACCACGCCAAGGCTGCGAATGTACCGATTATTATTGCGCTCAATAAGATAGATAAGGCAAATGCCAACCCAGATCGGGTTAAGCAGCAACTGGCAGAAATTGGCCTCGTAATCGAAGAATATGGTGGAGAGATCGTCTGCGTTCCTGTCTCAGCACGTAAGGGCACTGGTATCGACGAACTGCTAGAATATATCCTGCTGGTTGCAGAAATACAAGATATCCAAGCAAACCTGAATGGCCCGGCTACTGGCGCTATCATTGAGGCGAAACTAGAAAAGAACACTGGCGTGACTGCCTCTGTCCTCGTCCAACAGGGGACGCTCAAAATGGGAGATACCATTGTGGTTGGGTCTATCTCTGGTAAAGTGCGTGCTATGTTCAATGACCGTGGCAAACGTATCCAGAAGGCCCCACCTAGTACGCCAGTCAGTATTCTCGGTCTCTCCGAGGTTCCACAGGCAGGTGATCACCTCGAAGTGGTTCACGACGAGCGCACAGCCAAACAGCGTGCGCAACAAGAAGCTGAAAAACGACGTAGCGAGGCCGCTCCATTGGGACAGGTCAGCCTGGATACACTCTACATGCAAATGCAAGAGGGCAAGGTCAAAGAGCTGAATGTAGTTCTCAAGAGCGACGTACAAGGTTCATCGGGAGCAATCAAGAATGCCCTCTCCAAGCTCGGTGAAGAGAACATGAAGGTGCGCTTGATCCACGAGGGTATCGGCAACATTAGCGAGACCGATGTTCATCTGGCCGGAGCCTCTGGTGCTATTATTATCGGTTTTAACGTTAAAGCTGATGGTGCGGCACAGCGCGAGGCACAAAAAGAGGGTGTTGACATTCGGTACTACGAGGTCATTTACAAGTTGATCGATGATATCCAGGCGGCCCTAGTCGGTATGCTTGAACCGACGTACCGAGAGGTCATTGACGGACATGCCGAGGTCCTTCAGACTTTCAAAGCTGGCAAGACTACTGTGATTGCAGGATGTCGCATCACCGATGGAAAGATCACCCGTTCTTCACAGGCACGTATTCTGCGCAAGAACGAGAAGGTCTTCGAGGGCAAGATTGCCTCGTTACGCCGTGGCAAAGATGATGTACGTGAGGTAGCCACTGGCTATGAATGTGGCATTGTCATGGAGGACTTCACTGCTTTCGAGCCAGGTGATATCATTGAGGCATTCTCACAGGAGCGTGTGCAGCCAAAAGCGTAGGAGAGATAGAGCATGCCAAATGTTCACAGACAAGAAAAACTAGGTGAGCTGATCGCTACGGAACTGAGCGAGTTGCTCCGTACACGTGTCAAAGATCCACGTGTTGGTTTCGCCAGCATCACTCACGTTGAAGTAAGTGGTGATCTTCGCCACGCGAAGGTTTTTGTGAGTGTGATGGGAAGTCCAGAGGAACGGGAAGCAACTATGCAGGGACTGAAAAATGCTACCGGTTTTTTGCGCCATGAACTCGCCACTCGTCTAGTTTTACGATATATGCCGGAAATCGTCTTTAAACTAGATAAATCGATAGAGGAAGGTGCTCGTATCCTTGAGTTGATCCAAAAGGTTGAGCAGGAAGATCGGCAGAGATCACAAAAATCTCTCGAGATAGAATGAACGAGTCAGCATCAACAAACTTTCCTATCGTATCACTGGCACACCAACTGCAACCCGCGCAGGTAGAACAGGCCATGAGCCTGATCTCTCAGGCACAGCGCATTGCCTTGCTGGCCCATGAGCATCCCGATGGGGATTGCCTTGGTTCAGCAATCGGCTTTGCGCATATCCTGCGCCAGCTGGGGAAAACGTGCGTTCCTGCTTGCGCCGATCCCATTCCGCGTGCCTTCTCATTTCTCCCTGGCGCCGAGACGCTCCAAACAACCCTGGGCGATGAGCATTTTGATCTGGTCATTGCCTTGGATGCTGGCGAGCTAACGCGCTATGGCTTTCTCTTTGCACAACACAGTGCATTCCTGCAGCAAGCTACAATCATCAATATTGATCATCATGTCAGTAGCCAGGGTTGTGGACAAGTCAATATCATTGAACCGACAGCAGCAGCGACTGCTGAGCTACTTGTACTCTTCCAACAACAGACCAGCCTTCCCTTGAACAAGGATGCTGCAATATGCCTCCTTACAGGCCTGATTACGGATACGGGCTCATTCCAATACTCGAGTACGACTCCACGCACCTTGGAAACCGCAGCGGTTCTCCTAGCAGCAGGAGCCGCCCCAGAACTGATTGTCAAACCCATATTTCGCTCTCACCCACTGGCCCAGGTTCGTTATGGCGCAGCTGTAACCGCCAATATCCAGACTTCATGCAACGGACGTTTGATCTGGTCGTACGCAACGGACGAGACAATTGCTGAAACTGGTCTGACACCAGATATGGATGACAATTGCTCGGGGATGTTGCGCGATATCGAAGGGGTACAAATTGCTGCATTTTTCAAAAGTTTTGGCAATCCTCATGAGACCCGTATCAGTCTGCGTAGTGAGGCTCCCTATGATGTCTCGAAGGTTTGCATGCGATTTGGTGGTGGTGGGCATCTACGGGCTGCTGGGGCAACCATTGCGCTCCCTCTCGGCGAGGCGATGAAGCAAGTCATTGCAGAACTTGAGCATGAGATTGCGGAGACAGATAACAAGCAGGAAATACCATGAATGAACAATTGAGACGCGCCTTCGAAGCTGCACAGCAGTTGCCTGATATAGATCAGTGTGCAGTAGCAGCATGCATTTTAGCAAGAATTAGGGAAATTAAGGGAATTGAAGAAGAAGAGCCAGAAACGATGGTAAAGCAGCCTCGTCCACTAACGGAGCGAGAATTTGTAGAACAGCTCTATCGTGAGGGGACTATTCTTAATATTCCTACGCGAAAGCCATTGACTGAAGAAGAAGAGGCTAGACGTACCCGTCTAGCTCAAGCGACTGGGGGAGGAAAACCTGTTTCTGAGATAGTGATTGAGGGTAGAGGGCCATACTAATTTTGTAGTTGACAGGGCGGGCATATGCTGATAGAATGAGTATAAGGAAATTCACCTTAGTCTGCGCTCAACAAGGAGGAGATACTATGAATGAACAATTGAGACATGCCTTCGAAGCTGCACAACATTTGCCTGAAGCAGCTCAGAGCGCAATAGCAGCACGTATTCTTGAAGAAATTGAAGAGATGGAGGAATTTGGGTGGGGAGAGCAGTTTGAGGAACGAGAGTCAAACACGAGTGTGGAGCAGTCTCGTCCGTTAACTGAGCGTGAATTTATGGAACAGCTTTATCGTGAAGGAGTAATTCTTAATATTCCTACCTGGGAGCCGTTAACAGAAGAAGAAGAAGCTGAGCGTGCTCGTCTGGGACAGGTATTTGCTGAAGGCAAGCCGCTATCCCAGATAGTCATTGAGGATAGGGGTCCGTACTAGTGGGGATCTACTTCCTTGATACGTCAGCCATTGTCAAGTATTACTGCCCTGAATTGGGGCAGTCTTGGGTGCGGACCATCTGCAATCCTACACAAAGGCCTAGTCTCTACATTTCACAAGCATCACGAGTAGAAGTGGTCGCTGCCATTTGTCGCAAAGCTCACAGCCAGACAATATCAGTAATCGAGCGCGACAAATTCATCAGCAAGTTCAGAACAGATTGTGAGAGGATGTATAGTGTTGAACGTGTTACTAATGCCATCTATGCATCTGCAGGAAATCTGTGTCGCATTTATCGCCTCCGCGCCTATGATGCTGTACAATTAGCCTGTGCTCTTAGTGTGCATAGGAGGACTTTGGCGAGGCAAGCGCCCTCTCCCATCTTCATTTGTGCTGATAAAAGACTTGTTGAATTTGCATGTACCGAAGGACTCGTTGCTGACAACCCTGAGAATCACCCATTTTTTACCGAGGCTGAGTAAGTGACAGTGGATGGGCTCCTCATTATCAATAAAACCACAGGGATGACCTCCCATGATGTTGTTGCCAGAGTACGCAAACTCCTGCACCAAAAACGCGTTGGGCATGCCGGAACGCTTGATCCAGCAGCCAGCGGCGTATTGCCGATCTGTGTAGGTCAAGCAACACGCGTCGCCGAATATCTGAGCGAGAGCGGCAAAGCCTACCAGGCCGAAATTACCTTTGGCATTGTCACTGATACCTACGATAGCGAAGGGACAATCATCCGTACGGCAGATACCGCAGGGCTTACGCAGGATCAAATTGAGGAGAAGCTTGCGCACTTTCTTGGTCCGCAGATGCAGATGCCACCCCGCTATTCTGCTATTAAGATCCAGGGTCAGCCTGCTTATAAACGTTCGCGTGCAGGGGAGGCGATCGAGCTAGACCCTCGCCCTATTGAAATTTTTCAGTTACGGGTACTCACATGGTTACCACCGCGTCTCACTCTAGCAATCGAGTGCAGTAAAGGAACCTATATCCGCTCCTTGGCCTACGACCTCGGAGAACGACTTGGCTGCGGAGGCTACCTCACATCGCTCATACGCACACGTAGCGGCCCATTCTCACTCGCCGATAGCATTACCCTTGAGCAACTTGCAGAGGCAGTCACCCAAGGTACAGTCGAACACCACCTCTTCTCACCAGACAGTGCTCTACAGCAATATCCGGCACTGAAGCTCGATGATTCAACTGCACAGCGTGTGCTGCATGGCAATGCCTTTTGGTATGATCATCAAGATAATCTGGTCGCTGCAGAACTGGCACGCGTCTATGATCTGGCGGGGAACTTTCTGGCCATTGCTACTTGGGATGCTGAACAAGGTCTCTGGCAACCGAAAAAAGTGCTGAATGGGCAATAGCTCTGGCGATTGCCTAGAAAATTAGGCTCTTGAAAAATGGGTTGTTTCTTTTACCTATCTTAGGAATGGATACCACTGCTGGAAACTGAGGATTTATAGGGCAAAAGTTCTGTTTGGTTAAATCAGATTTGTCTGCATCTTAATTATCCCCTTATTGCGAGCATGCATGGGCTGTGGTACTATGAGCTAAGAGCTAATTATTTGAGAAGGGAAAGGTAGCCCTCTGGCGAAGCCTACGGGTCTCCAAGCGAAGAAGCAGAGAGGGTCTCTCTATTGATGGAATATCAAACAACGTTGTTAGCGCACGAGCCCATTGCCATTACGATTGGCAACTTTGACGGTATCCATCTAGGACACCAGCGTTTGCTGCACGAAGTCGGGAAACTGGCCCGAACCTTGCACTGCAAGCCAGTACTGGTGACATTCTGGCCGCATACCCTGCTCGTTGTACGACCCGAAATCAACATTCGTTATTTGACGACCCAGGATGAGAAACTTGCCCTGGCAAAACAGTATGGAGGAATTGTCGACAGTATCGTCATTACCTTCACACCGGAAGTCGCGGCTATGTCGGCTGAAGATTTTATGAATCAACTCTGTCAACGTTTCTCTATTCAGGGGATAGTTGTTGGAGCAGACTTCAGCCTAGGCCATAATCGCATGGGTGATATTGCGTTCCTTGAGCGCTATGGACAACAGCATTATATCCAAGTGCATACGGTCTCATTGGCAGAAGCACACCAGAATCGTATCAGTAGCTCTCGCATTCGCATGCTGTTAGGCCAGGGAGATATCGCTCAGGCCAATGAATTGCTGGGGCATCCAGTCATTGTAAGCGGCATTGTCAGACAGGGAGCAAAACGCGGGAGGGTGCTTGGGTTTCCCACCGCAAACCTACATCCCGACCTGCACAAGCTTTTACCAGCGGATGGAGTCTATGCGGCTATCGTGCATATACAAGATAACCACGAAAGTGACCTGCTGGCACCATCTCGCGTATATAAAGATGTGGCCGATATTGGCACGAGTGGAGGAGGTGTGGGGGACTCTGCCGAGATCGAAACAGTCGGGATTGAAACTTATAAAAGTGTGGTTAATATTGGCACACGGCCCACTTTTAATGAGAAAGAACGTCTGGTAGAAGTACATCTGCTTGATGTCGACTTGAACCTCTATAATAGGAAGCTGACTGTAGAGTTCATAGAGCACTTGCGTGGTGAGCAACGCTTTCCAAGTATTGACGCCTTAAAAGTACAAATTTCTGCTGATGTCCAGAAAGCGTACCACATTCTCACTGTCAGGAGAGTGAGCAATTGAAAGCTCGCCAGAATCCATTAGCAAAATTAGAAGCATTTATGCAACGATTGGTTGAAGGCCCCTTTGCACGGCTCTTTCCTTCACGGATTGAGCCAGTCGAAGTTGCACGCAAATTGGAGCGTGCAATGGAAGACAATACGTTGCTACAAGGTGAAGGACGTCGTCTGGCTCCCAATGTCTATGACATCTATCTGAGTATAAAAGATCACCAGCAGATGTCTCAGAGCCAACAAATACTGATTCGTGACTGGCAAAATCATCTGATTGAGTTTGCCAAACACCGACGCTTTACCCTCAGGACAAACCCTATCATCCGTCTGCACGCAGATACCTCGCTGCATACGGGCATTGTGCGTATTGAGACCGAGCTAGCAGATCGCCAGGGCAGCAATGGTGATGGTGCTATGTCCACGCAAGCCATTAGTGCTGAACAAATGGCCCAGCTTCTTCGTACGCAGCTAGCTGCAGGACAGCCAGTAGCAGGTATGCCGATGGGATCATCGCCTCAGCAGCTTGCTAGATCTACAAATCCATCTTCTGTGCCTGACCTCACAGGGAGTAGCAATTCGTCTACTGTTCCACCACAGCAAGCGGCTCCCGCGATGCCACAAGCATGGCTCACTATTCGCCTGCCGCGAGCGCAGCAACAAATTTATCACATTAAAAAGCGTGTTATTAACATCGGTCGTCAACTCAGTAACGATATTATCGTAGAAGATAAGCGTGTTTCACGGTATCATGCCCAGATTAAGTATCAACCGGATGGACAATTCGTCATTTTTGATCTTGGTAGCACCAATGGCATTACGATTAACAATACACCGCATATGCGCCAACATGTCTTGCACAATGGTGATCGCTTCACCATAGGCAGTTATGACTTCTACTTCGAGAGAAGGTGAGATTTTAGCTCTATGCAACTTGATACGTTTCTTCTTATTTTAAGAATACTATTCATCGTTCTTCTCTATCTTTTCCTTATGCAGGTTGTCATTGCTATTACACGCGATCTTCGTAGAACATCGGCATCTAGCGAAGATATGGATAGTAAGGGACCTCCTGTATTGGGTCACCTTATCGTCGTCGATAGCGGCCCGACTAATATTTTGCCGGGCACGCGTTTTGATCTTCAGCCGCAAACCATCATTGGACGCGGACCAACAAACACTATTCAGATTACTGAAAACTTTATTTCATCTGAACACACACGTCTCTGGTTCCGTAACGGCATGTGGTACGTGCAGGATGCAGGTAGCGTTAATGGCACCTATGTGAACAATCAACCTGCCCGTGAAGTCATATCCGCGAAACCCGGTGACATTATACGTGTCGGCTATATCCAGTTTAAACTAACTGCGTGAGGTGCTGTGGACCCGAGTTGTTATCAATAATTCGTGTTGGGTATATTCAGTTTAAACTTACCGCGTAAAGCAAGAGGTTTTTGAGCTATGGCACAAATGACGCAGCGATCATCTGGAGGTTTCCGGCGCTATCGTTGGACCGAACTGGGTCTGTTCATTCTCCCCATCGTCATACTTTTACTCGAAATGACGCAGCTATTGCTGACAAAATTAGATCCTGCCTCGACACCTGATTTACGCAAATTCCCGAGTATCCAGGAACTAACGCCTATTATTGGTCTGGTTACGGTCTTGCTGCTAGCTCATATTGTACTCAATATCTTCTTCCGTAAGACAGATCAGTTTCTACTGCCACTCGTTGGCCTATTGAGCGGCCTTGGTGTGCTGATGGCTACGCGTCTTGGTCCTGCTGTTGGTGATGTGAATCAGGGCAATAAGCAGCTCGCTTGGGTTGTCATTGGCTTGGTTATCTGTCTGGGAACGATTTTTGCTTTGCGCAATATTCACTGGCTAGCTCGCTACAAATACACAGCAGCGTTGTTCGGAGTGATTCTATTCTGTACGACCCTTGTCAACGCTCTACATGCCAACTTGGACACGCCTACCCACGACCAGTTAAAACTAGGACCTTTTGCCTTCCAGCCCTCAGAACTGCTCAAGATATGCGTTGTGATCTTCTTCGCAGCGTATCTGAGCGAGAATAAAGATGTGCTTGCCGAAGGGGGCTGGCGGATTGGACGCTTGCGCCTACCGCCATTACGCCAGTTGGGACCGATTGCCTTGATGCTTTTTATTAGCTTGATACTCTTTCTTGTCGTGCGTGAATTGGGCCTCGCTCTGCTCATTTATGGTATCTTCCTCTCGATGATTTATCTCGGTACAAACAAACTCGCCTATGTACTGGTAAGTGTAGCCGTCGCTGTCCTGCTAGGCTTCATTGGCTTCAAGCTCCTCCCGTATGTTCGGCAGCGCTTTGCCGTAGTGGGATTCGATGTTGTCAACTGGCAAAATTGGTCAGATGCAGATACATATTTTGCGTCGAATGCAGGATACCAGGTTGTACAGGGGCTGATCGCGGTTTCTAGCGGAGGCATCCTGGGTGCAGGTTTCGGCTTGGGGCATCCAGGCTATGTTCCAGTGATACAATCCGACATGGTATTTACTGCCTTTGCTGAGGAGTTCGGCCTGATTGGCCTGTTTGCCCTTATGGGCATCTACCTGTTCGTCCTCTACCGTGGTTTTCGTATCGCAATCGAAGCCACCGATACGTTTAGCAAATTACTTGCCGCAGGGCTGACCTCGATCTTTGCCATTCAAACACTCATTATCTCGGCTGGCAATCTCAAACTCATGCCACTGACAGGTATTCCGTTACCGTTCCTGAGCTACGGTGGTAGTTCCGTTATCGGTAACTTTATCATAATCGGTATCCTACTCCGCATCTCCTATAATACGGCGTTGGAGCGTGACGGCATGGGATGAAAAAATAAGACAGGTGAGAACAGAGAAAGTTATAATCCTATGATGCTATAATTCTCTAGGAAGGTATGTTATACTATGTCAATGGGAGGTATTTTCATGTCAGGGACCCGCTAGCGAAAGCTAGGGGCTTGCAGCAACTCGAAAGGGTTGTTGTACGCTTCACCTGACCAGACCCAGCCACCAGTCTTAGGACTGACGGGGCTACGTTAGGGGCGAAATAGGTACCATAGGGTGCGAAGCCAGCCCGATGCTCTACGGTGGATGGTTAAACAGGATTACGAGGGTTAGTGCCAGTGCTGTCCACGTTAAACCGCTCTCTAACATCGTCGAGGCTACCATTACTTTGTGCGGAAAAGGGTGCCAGCCTTCTCTGGTAACGAAGGTCAGACCGCACTTCTGACTTTCCCCCGCAAGGGGAATTTCTATTGAACAGACCGCCTCTGCGGGACCTTTGTTTTCCTCCCCACGTCAAAAGGCAGGGATACCCACAAAGGGGAACGGGATGGGCCAATACCAACTGTGGCTGCAACATCGCGAGATTGATCAGCTTTTACATGCGCAATTGAAGGCACTGGTAAAAGAACTGGCCCGGGTTGATGAACAAATCAGTCTCCTGGCAAACGACACATTACAAGTAGATAATGTGATCATCCAAGCATTGCTCAAAGAGTTCCAGATAGAGGCAACCTCTGTATCTGGTGTGCCAGTTCAAGCCATATTCCCTCAGTTGCAATCTTCTCCAATTGGCGATGTAACGCCTGCAGATGCCGTGGATGTACAGGACCAGCACCCACCAGACTCGGTCTCTGCGGCGCTTTTCACCTGGGGACACTTGCCCAATTTTGTTTCACAGGGCATACAAGATTCGACCAGACAAACGGCTTTGTCAGAGCCTGTGCCACCGACATCTTTATCTGCCGAAAACCTTCTGCCAACAGATATGCAGACGTTCGTCGAGGCTCATAGCCCGACTGTACCAGAGACAAAAAATATTTACCCTTCTCATAGCATACCAAGCGATAGCCTGGCCAGCCCGGTCGATCAGCAAAGTACCCGCGTCAATCAAGTGGTAGAGCGCTGGTTTGAACGCAGGACACGCTTTACTCAAGGAACTGGCAGAAGCCAGGAAGAGCAAAAGGAGGGCATGCTGTGAATCAAGCAAATCAGGTTAATCCGACGAACCAAATAGTGTCTCCCCAGGAGTCATTGAGCCCTGAGACACTTAACGCACTCTTTGCCCAACTCAATCCTGGCGATATCGAGCGATTTCACAAAAGCTACCAAGCTTGGACACTACAGCATCAGCGCGTAGCTCTCCTCACCCAAATTGCTATTTTGCAGCAAAAGATCATGGAGAATGCCGAGCGGATGCAACGGTTGGCTCCTTCCGCGTTGGCTCTCGCTAGCCTGACACAGCTTCGAGCCTGTGGTGTCGAAGATGTAGATCTGCTTGAAAGAATGCTGGAGCGTGGTGAAGTCTGGCTCGATCACACAATCCAGCTGCTCGTACGCTGCGAGCAGCTGGATGTTATTGGCAGTAGTTATAACGAGTGGTGTGAGCACGCCCTCGAAGGTGCTTATGACTGGATTGCCTCTATAGGCGAGGACGGCGACGAGACTAGTGCCACACCAGATGACATAGAACGGGGTAGTCCTGATACAACCGTGCAAACTGCTGTTCAAATCACCGAAGAACTCATCCTGCAAAAGTTGATGAGCGATGACGAAGGAGCTGAGGAGACCGAGAAAGTGTCAGTCGTACACGTATCCGCAGTGACCCAACCTCTTTCAACACAAGACGTACTATCCTCGGACAATGAATCTATCGAAACCCAAGACCCTACCCAGGAGCTGGAAGATATGCCTATAGCTGATGTTGGACTCCAGCTAAGCGTAGAGGCAACCTACGAAGTACACGAGATTGAGGAGATAGGCGAAGAGGAACAAGTAGAACCTATTGAAGCGTCGACAGAGTCCACAGATACACAAATCAATCTTATAGAAGAACTGATAGCAATACCACCATCAGAGTTGCTACCTGATCTGGTAACCAATGACCAACTGGGCAGTTCGTCTCTTGACACCGAAGGTATAGAAACCTCTTCTGGCATGCAAGCCAATCAACCACCGACAGAGCTATCTCTCGATGTCCAACTAACAGAATCAGCACCTGTGGATCATCTGCAAGTGGAAGAAGCAGGCAGTGAGTCAGGGGATGCCATAGATCAGGTAGAGGATCTGCCAGCAGATGTCTCGATCGGTGACGAGATTGAGCAAGCGAGCTTGGCAGAGCGTGCCCAGCAGATCGCACGGCAAGAGCTGACAAAAGATCCGGAACCATCTCTTGTTCATCATGAGCAGCGACCAGCTGCTAGCCAGGAGGCTCATAAGGTAGAAGAAGAGAAGCCTCAGCAGAAAGCTCTACCAAGCAAGCGAGGCTTCTTACGAAGATTACTGGCGAAAATCTGGCATAGGTAGTGCAGATGCTCCACTGTTTGGTGGAGAAGTATGTATTCCTGGCATTGGGATAAATGAAGAAGGAAGCTCCAACGGTTCCGCTGAGACCCTTGTTGGCCCCACTGGGACCTGTGGGTCGCCTGACGCTAGAGGGGAGGTAGGAATCCTTCTTGGTCCTGCTGGGATTTGCGGGTCGCCTGACGCTAGAGGGGAGGTAGGAATCCTTCTTGGTCCTGCTGGGACCTGTGGGTCGCCTGACGCTAGAGGAGAGGTAGGAATCCTTCTTGGTCCTGCTGGGATTTGCGGGTCGCCTGACGCTAGAGGGGAGGTAGGAATCCTTCTTGGTCCTAGAGACAGACTTCGCATCTTTTCCTCCTCAAGCTCGGACACGCGCTTCCGCAGTTTTCTCAGCTCGCGGCGGTCGTCTAGTGCTGATGCAACTGATATCAGATAGAGTAACAGAGTCCCCAGGAGAAATGCCCCAACAATCCATAGAGCTACAGGTGCAGTTGGTGTGTGCCAGGTATAAAATACGAGATGTACCGGAGTCGAAAGATTCTGAACAGTAAGAACCACCAAGCCGCCACAGATGAGCAAAAATAGTACGAGTACCACGAAAAACATAAGATACTCCTTTGCATGTGAGAGCCTCGATCGCTTTAAATTACGCTGTACGTTTGCGGACTGGTGTCTTGTCAGAACACCCTGATGGGTTAGATGTTGAAGCCAAAGTTGCACGCCTTTCAAAATCTGCTGAGTTGCGGTAGGTTCTTAAGTGTGAGTCCCTAGCTTCAACTCTGAGATTTCTGACAGCTACAAATACTAACTATATGGTCATATTATAGTGTCAGGTTTAGAGACGTGTCTATACATCTGGTACTAAGCTCAGAGATCTGCTTTAATAGTCCATGAGAGTACGCGATTGTAAACCGCTGTCAAACGTCACTTGAGGAGGTTATTTTTGCGCAACTCCTTAGTGTGAATGTGGATGGCACACTTACAATGATGTTGGGTAACTCCTCGTAACCTTATTGCAAGGCAACTTTGCCATTCTAGATCTTTTTGTAGCTTCAGTTTGAAGTCAACAACCTTTTCCATTCCTTCCTTTTCCTCCACTTTGCCAAAATCCAGCACCTCTTTTACAATGTCATCTTTGGCTATTCTCCCCTTCTGGTAGGCTTGATAAGGTATCTCAATCTTCAGGAAAAAAAGGTAAACTCTCAAGCACTTCACCCCACATTCCTTTCTCCTTGTAGTTGATCGTATTGCTCCTCATAGAACTGTTTGTGTGTCTCTCCCGGTGTCGCGGCTCTTTTCAGCAGCCATTTTAGAATGCCATCTTTGGACATCGTTCCCTCTTGCACAGCTTGATACTGCCAGAGATGAAAGTGGGTATCATACGCATCCAACTTTGTGGGATTCTCGCTGGCCGCTTTCATCTCAGACCAGATCTCCCCTGTCCTTAGCATTGTATCTATCTCGATTTCCAATATGCTGGAAGCATAGTCCGACCTTGAGATCGTACCTTCACCGGCCTGACGTGCGAGTTTGTCAACCTTTGGCGCGTTTATGCCATTAGTGAGTTCAAACAAGAAGTCCCCCGCTGCTACTAGGTTATCAGTCGCAGCTTTGGGAATATACACATTTTTACCGGTACAGTGTGCATGAGCCATCCTTTCTCCAGGACTCTCTTCAGCATAGCCCATATATTTCACACCAGCTTTGGCTGCCTCATCGACCAGTTGCATTGCTCGTCGACTTTTTCGAATAATCCGAGCCGCTTCACCGAAATCACCCGAAAAGCTCGCCATAAGATATTCTGTTTCCATGGCATCATATACAGTTGGATCATCAGGAAGCTTCATAACCTCTTCAAGGGCTTCTCCTGGCTTCACATATCTAACTAAATCATCATGAGCTTTGCGAAGATCCTCAAGGAATTCTGAGTAGTCACAATCTATAACCCCACTTTTAATATAAGCTGAGGCCTGCATACGCAATTCCTCAGCATTGGGTACAATTGCCTCGGGATCGAAGTCATATGGATTTCCTTCTGGGGGTTTCATATCCTGAGGGTTAAGCTTTAGCATCTCTTTTATGCTGTGTTTTAGTTTATAAAGCTGCCATTTCTCTTTTCCTGTCAAAGACGTTATTTCTTTAGACTCTGTTTTTGTGGATGTACTGCCTGATGGTCCCGCTTGATCAGCTGGGGTATTAAACCTATAAAACCCTTTACGTCTGTCTTCTAAATTCTTTTTGGCAGCATCAATCTCCTCTTCTGTCAACTTATTTCGATGTTCACTATCTCCCATCAGAAACCTTGTTTTGTTAAGCGTAGCCCTAGCAGTAGCTATAGCGTCGTTTATACCTTTATTTACTTTTTTAGCTATTTCTTTTCCTTTATAACTTGACGGCTTGTCTCCGTTAGTCATGAACTTCGCTCCTTTTTAGTAACTAACTCGGGCTGAGAACAGCGTTGTAGAAGTTCTATCTTTGCAGTCCTGTCGTAGAAGGTGCTCAAACAACTAAAGATGCAAAACGCTCCTGTTTTCCCTCTTCAAAAGGTCGCCAAGAGAGTGCAGCACATTTACAACTCTTCCTCGCCTGCCTCAACAAACCACCGTTAGGCTCAATTGAGCTGTTTATGCTTGATAGTTCTATTCTACTAGTCGACCAGGCAACAGCACGTTCAGATCACTTTTAGGCACCAGCAACATTCTCTTCTTGAGAAGAGTATAGGCAACGTCTGGATACTTTCCAAGGGAGAAAGAGGGACAAATTTCGCTTTTGAAAGGCCTTCAACATCGTCGAGGATAAACTCTCCCGTAAAAAGGTGAGATGGCTTCTCCATAGGGTTCATGCTTGATGATAGCGTGCTGATAGTTCATTTGAGTCCATGACTGTAAGCCTTGGTAAAAGCTCTCTAATGTCATACGTGATGTCAGCACTGGAGAGAGAAATACCTGGGTTTGACTGCGAGGAGAGCATCAGATAGGCTCTACACATGTTGGTCATGACTTGCTTTTGTTCTGGCTCCCAAACTCTGCATTTCGCTTGACGAATGACTCTTCTATCGCTATGATAGCAGATGGGAAAGCTCATTATTCCAGAGGAGAGGCAAGAGTTCATGGAAGTACGCCAGCTATCAGCCGATAATATCGAAGAAATTATGAAGTTCGAAAAAGACTATGCTCCTGTCAATGTTGCCGCTCTTATCCTTTACTTAAAGAATGGCTTTATTATCAGTGATTATAAGCGGGATGTGTATGGTGAAGGTGTTCACCGAGTGTATATGACTACCGACTAAGGGAGTTGGTTGAAAGTGTTATTTGAAGGATACGAAAAAGAGCATCAGGTTCATAGCCCGGTGCGCACACAGTACTTAGGGATTAAGCAGCAAAATCCCGATGCCATTCTCTTCTTTCGCATGGGCGACTTCTATGAGATGTTCGATGATGATGCTGAAATCGTGGCTCGTGAACTAGAAATAGCACTTACACGGCGTGATTTTGGACGTGGCCAAAAATCACCAATGGCTGGTATCCCATATCATGCCGCCGATGGCTATATTGCACGGCTCGTGAGCAAAGGCTACCGAGTCGCCATCTGCGAACAGACCAGCGATCCCGCCCTTTCCAAAGGATTGGTCGACCGGGAAGTTATTCGTATAGTCACTCCCGGTACTGTTATTGATCCTACTATGCTGGCGGCCAAGCGCAATAATTTTCTGGCAGGGGTCGTTGCTGGCCGGGGTGCAGTCGGTATTGCCTATATTGATATCACCACAGGAGAATTTGCCGTTACCCAGTTCAACACGTCCGAGCCACAACTTGCCATCCAGCAAGAGATTGCCCGTGTCGGACCATCTGAGGTACTGGTAGAGGCTCACTATAGCCGTCTGGGTAGTCGCAAACGGCGCTGGCTCGCAGCAGTGATGAATGAGAAACAGGTCACCAAAGTTGGTACCAATGGCAATCCCAATGCAGACATACCGGATCTTGAAGAAGAAGATGAAGAAGATGAGAGTGCACCGCTGGCTAAGGCACTAGAGGGCATTGCAGGTCACGTTACGCCCTATGATGCTCGTTACTTCACAGAGGATGATGCCCGCCATCGCCTCTTACGTCAATTTAACGTTGCCTCCCTGGAAGGCTTTGGCTGTGATCGTCTCCCCCTGGCGATCCGCTCTGCAGGTGCCGTCCTGTCATACGTTCAGGAGACACAAAAGGGACTGCTCCAGCAACTTGTTGCCCTGGAGACCTACTCCACCAGCGGTTTTATGACCCTCGATCCCTATACGCGCCGCAATCTTGAACTCTTCGAGACTGGTCGTAGCAGCTCCACAAAAGGTTCCTTGCTCTGGGTTCTCGATCGCACGCGTTCTCCAATGGGGGGGCGCCTCTTGCGACGCTGGATTGGTCAACCGCTGCTTGATATCGCTGCTTTGCAACAACGTCAGCAAGTAATCAGTGAAATGCTTGCAGATAGTCTCCTTCAAGCTCGCCTGGGAGAGACTCTCAAGAAGGCTGGTGATATTGAACGACTGATCAACCGCGTGCGCCAACGCATCGCGACGCCGCGTGATCTGGTTGCGCTTGCCAACGGTTTGCGTGCGGCTAGCGAGGTACGTGCTTGCCTATCAGAGGATGAGACAACACATATGCCAGTGTTGGCTGGCATCATGGGGCGCTTGGCCGATAATGAAGATATTATCACGCTCATCGAGCATGCCATTGTCGATGATCCCCCGGTCAGTGTTACCGAGGGAGGGATTATCCGTGATCATTTTAGCGGCGAACTCGATCAGTTGAAAGGTGCCTCACAGAATGGACGCCAATGGATCGCCCAGATGGAGCAGCGGGAGCGCAAACGTACCGGTATCAGCAATCTCAAGGTAGGTTTCAACAAGGCCTCGGGCTACTATATCGAGGTCAGCAATTCCAACCTCAACCGTGTACCAGCAGACTACGTGCGCCGCCAGACGCTTACGAATGCTGAACGCTATATCACCTCCGACCTGAAAGAATACGAAACGCTCGTACTCAATGCCCAGGAGCGCATCAATAAAATGGAGAACGAGTTCTTCATACAGCTTCGTGCAGATATCGCTATTCATGCCTCAGAGCGCATTCTCGCGACGGCCCATGCACTCGCTGAAATCGATGTCTACCTGAGTCTGGCCGAGGTAGCAGCCAAATACAACTACTGCCGTCCCCAGCTCAACGATAGTGATGGCATTCACATTGTTGCTGGCCGCCACCCGGTCGTTGAGCAGACTCTCTCAGATACGGCTTTTATTCCCAATGATACCAATCTCTCCAACCACGAGGCCCAGATTTGCATTATTACCGGACCGAATATGGCCGGGAAGTCAACATACCTGCGCCAGGTCGCCCTGATTATTCTTATGGCCCAGATCGGTAGCTATGTGCCAGCGGAAGCAGCGACAATCGGGCTGGTTGATCGCATATTTACCAGGATCGGTGCGCAGGATGATCTGGCGACAGGCCAGAGCACCTTCATGGTTGAGATGGTCGAAACGGCCAATATCTTGCATCATGCCACCCCACGCAGCCTGATCATCCTGGATGAAATAGGACGCGGTACCAGCACCTATGATGGTCTGGCAATTGCCCGCTCCGTTGTCGAATACCTGCACAATAATAAGCGTAGTGGTGCATGCACACTCTTTGCTACCCACTACCACGAGCTGGTCGAAGTAGCCCAGTTGCTGCCGCGCATCCGTTGTATGAATGTTGCGGTCACAGAAGAGAATGGTCAGGTTGTCTTCTTGCGCAAGATCATCCCAGGAGGAGCTGATCGCAGCTATGGCATCCATGTCGCACAACTTGCAGGTATCCCACGTCCAGTCATTCACCGCGCCGAGGAAATTCTCGAGGAGCTTGAGCGCAAAGGTGATGCCAAGGCACGGCGCAAGGCCATGCGTGACATCACCATGCCTGCTGCCTGGCAAATGACCCTCTTTGCCTCCGAACCACATCCGCTTATTGAGGAACTGAAAAGTCTGGCGATTGACGAACTGACGCCGATTGAGGCGATCGGCAAACTCTATGAGTTGCAGCAGAAGGCCCGCAGGGAATAAGGCCTAGGGCTTAGACTTTTGATCCTCGGCATTCTCTGCCATCTCGTTCAAAAGCCCTACTGCGCTCTCTTGTCCTTCCACTACAATAACGGTAGAGTCGGTCATAATTTTTTCTGGAGTCCTGGCATGCTTGACTCCTACAAATGCTTGAAACTCGAGCTTGCCGGACTCTAAGAGTTCTCGTAGCTTTGTTTGCATGTCAAGATCTGTTACATCGTCGCCAAAAGCAATGGCACCCTTCAATTCCCACCGTTCAACCAGAAACTTCACGGAGGTCCCTTTATTAACTTCTACACCTGTTGTTGCTGGATTCAGGCGTATCTCGTATGCTTCTGTTGCTGGGTTGTAGGTAAAATCCTTGTATGTCTCATTCTCCAAAAGACTAAAATTCTCTCTATCTGAATTTCTTGGCAGAATCTTTGATAATAGCTTGTCAAGTTCATTTTTTACTTTATCATGCTTAGTTTTTTCAACTGCTCGATAGTGAAGTGTTGCTCCCAACACTTTGGGCTCAAACGAAATTCCTAGCGCAAAAACACTTGACATATTAGACATTGTTCCGTTAGAATTACCCGCGTCAGGAGACATGAGGAGGGGCTTCAGGTTTTCTTCGTTCCCTCGATCCGTCTGAGGATACTGCAATAAGCCTTTTAGCATCTCGTTATCTTCGATACGCTGTTGGAGATGATTTAGCAATTGTACCTGCAGCTTAGCATAGGGCCCGATCTGTTTTGCAATCTCTTCTGGTACTTTCACTTCCCAATTAGTTTCAGATCCCCTATGCTGAACTCCGTGGCTACCGAAGATATCTAGCTTGTTTAGAAGCTCCTCAGTAGCACCTGATCTCTTGAGGGCTTCGAGTACACCGTTTTCGCCTTCGATAGGTCTACCGGTAATCACTGCGACTTTATAGCCCTTATCCAGGAATTTATTTACAGCTGAGAGGAATCCATATACTGCCAGTGTCTCTGCTGGAGTGTCTGTGAAACGTGCCATCGTGCCATCGAAATCCAGGAACAGCGCCTTTTTTCCCTCGCCTGAGCCTTTTTTAAGTAATGCCTCAAGTGCTAACTCCCACTCAGGTTTCTCCATTATTATTTCAGGTACCTTTGCTTGACCAGCTTTTTCTGTATATCCCTTTCCCATTGCTTGCTTCTTGACCACCTTCTAGTCCTCCTGTTACTTCTCTGTCTCTGTCACTAATGTTACCCTTGAAGTATAGCCGAGATCAAGAATACTTTTCCAGGGCAATAGGGGATAATTCATATTTTAGTTGGTACCTATAAGTTGTTGAGTTTTACTAACCGATAGTGCTAGTTTGGCGTAGCATTCGTATGTTAGTGAGGAGAAAAAGGATGGAACTCGACATCATTGGGACATTGGGACACTCGTATCTGCAACCGTGGCCAGATGTGATATGATAGAGATGGTTACTGTACTCTGTACAATAGAGGAGGTTGTTATGACTAATCCATTACTAGAACTTAAGACGCTTGGACAGAGCGTCTGGTATGATAATATTGATCGCGCACAGCTTGTCTCTGGCCAGTTCAAACGTCTGATGGATGAGGATGGCGTCGTTGGTGTCACGGCGAACCCGACTATCTTCGAAAAGTCGATCAGCAGCGGCCATGCCTATGATGAACAGATCTCGCAACTTATCAAGGAAGGCAAAACCACCAGCGATATTTACGAAGCCATAGTCATTCAGGATATTCGTACCGTCGCTGATCTGCTGCGCCCAATCTATGATAGCACTGGGGGACAAGATGGCTACGTGAGCCTTGAGGTCTCGCCTGATCTGGCCTACAACACACAGGGTACTATCGCTGAGGCCCGCCGCTTCTGGCAATTGGTTGATCGCCCCAACCTGATGATTAAGATCCCAGCCACACCTGAAGGCATTCCCGCTGTCTATGAGACGCTGCGTAGCGGTGTCAATGTCAATATCACCCTTATATTCTCCATCGAGGTATATCGCCAGGTTGCAGACGCATACCAGCGTGCGTTGGAAGATCGCAACGCTCAGGGTAAGGACATTCGTACTCTGGCCTCAGTTGCTAGCTTCTTCGTTAGCCGCGTCGATACCCTGGTTGATAAGGTGCTTGATGCTAGGATCAAAGCTAGCAGCGATCCCGCCCAGCAGCAGGAACTCAAGGCACTGCAAGGCAAGGCTGCAATCGCCAATGCTCGTCTGGTTTACCAGGACTTCAAGAAGATCTTCGGCACGCAGCGCTTCGAGGCGCTCAGGCATGCCGGAGCACATGTGCAACGGCCACTATGGGCTAGCACCAGCACGAAGAATCCGGCCTACCGCGACATACTCTATGCCGAGGAATTGATAGGTCCTAACACTGTGGACACTATGCCGCTTGAGACCATCAATAACTTCCGTGATCACGGCCGCGTGCGCTGTAGCATCGAAGACGATGTGGCAGGCGCAAAGCAAACGCTAGACGAGCTGGAGAAGCTGGGTATCCATTATCACCAAGTCACGCAGCAGCTGTTAGATGAAGGTGTGCAAAAGTTCGCCGACTCCTTCCACCAGTTGATCGCGGGTATCGAGGGCAAGAAAAATGCGATTAAAGAGCGCCAGACGACTCCTTTCTATCAACAGTGAAATACTGTGAATACTGCGAGAGTATGTAAATAAGCGGCAAGGATGACAAGAAGATGCATATTAGCAAAAAGATCAAACTTGAGCTATCCGACCGTGATGCTGCAACTCTGGAATTCATGCAGGCAAAGTGTCGGGGCTTATACAACTGGTGGGTGATGAAACTTCGCGATGGGGAGCCATGGCCCGGAACGCTCATTGCAAAGAAGACGCTTAAAGAGAGTCGGAAGGTAGATCCAGAACTCAACCACGTCTATAACAAGCTCTTGCAAGAGGTATTCTTTCGCCTGGGTGCAGCCATGGATGCCTTTTTTAAGCGATGCAAGAATGGTGAGAAACCCGGTTTCCCTAGAGTAAGGCCTCGACATTGCTTCTTCACTCTCTGCTATCCAGGAAGCTACATCAGGATTGAGAACAAGAGATTGATTTTGCCCACTGGAGGACGCGGCAAGAACAAGCAATACTCTGATGTGAGAGCTAAGCTCACTGAGCTAGCACCAGAGGAATTTGGTGAGGTGGCAATCTCTAGAGATGCACGAGGCAACTATTATGCATCCTTTAGCCACCAGAGGCGGGAAGATTCGTCTGAGTCAGGTGAGGTTGTTGCCTTTGACCTGGGGATCAAGACGCTTGCAGTCGGCATCAATGAGCATGGAAGGTGCTACCATGTGGGTGGCTTCAAGGGATCACGTTGGTACAATCGCCAACTCGATAAGATCCGATCGAAGCGCGATCGGTGCAAGAAAAAATCCAGACGTTATAAGCACCTCTCAAATGTGTATCAACGCGTCTCAGAGAAAAAACGTAATAAGCAGCGTGATAGCTTGCATAAAGCATCACAACTCATAGGCCGCAAACTGGTTGAAAGAACTGTTGTGGTCGGAGATCTTTCCCAAAGGCAAATGGTAACCAAGCAGCATCATGAAAAGAATAAAGCTCGCAATAGAGCAGTCTATAACGATTGGGGATTATATACCTTCATAGAGATGTTGACCTATAAATGTCAGTTGTACGGGAAAGAGTTGGTTATTCTAGATGAATGCAATACTTCCAAGATATGCAGTGGCTGTGAACATCTGCAAGAGATGCCACTGTGGAAGCGGACCTACAAATGTCCGAAGTGCAGACTCGTGATGGATCGCGATGAAAATAGTGCGGTCAATATTCTCACGAGGTTCTTTGCCCGGCTAGGGCCACACACTCCCAATGAGTGCGGTGTATTGCAGGATGATGGTCTTGAAGTAGCAAGTATGAAACTTGCTCAAGCCGTTTGAGTGCAGAAATCAACATGTGAGTACATTTGCTCACGTTGAGAAAGGCAGAGTTCTCATGCCTCAGCGTAGCGTTGTAGAGGCGCCAAATCCCTTTCGTGAGGGATTACGTACTAAAGAGAGTCTAGAGCCATGTGTGATGGTCATTTTCGGTGCAACAGGCGACCTGACGCACCGAAAATTGTTGCCCGCACTCTATAATCTGGCTCTAGAGCACCCGCTACCGGCCGGGTTTTCCGTCGTGGCGTTCGCACGTCGGCCCTACGATGATGGAACGTTCCGCGAGCAGGCGCTTGAATCTATTAACGAGTTTTCGCGACAGAAACCCGTCAATCCCCAGGTATGGGAGAGTTTTGCCTCCGGTATCTATTACCTACAGTCAGACTTCCATGATCCGGCTGGCTATGAAAAACTCAGCAGCTTATTAAACAAACTGGACCAGGAGCGCGGTACTTCTGGCAATCGCCTCTTCTATCTATCGACGCCGCCTAGTCAGTATCCAGAGATTATCCAACATCTCGGTGCAGCAGGGCTGAACCGCAACCGTAAGGGGTGGACGCGCATTATTATCGAGAAACCCTTTGGGCATGACCTCCCTTCGGCGCGTGAGCTGAACCGTCAGGTTGGGAAAGTTTTCAAGGAAGAGCAGATCTATCGTATCGACCATTATCTGGGTAAGGAGACAGTGCAGAATATCCTCGTCTTCCGCCTGGCTAATGGTATCTTCGAGCCAGTTTGGAACCGTCGCTATGTCGACAGTGTGCAGATCACCGTGGCGGAAAATATCGGTATAGAGGGCCGTGCCAGCTATTATGAAGAGTCTGGGGCTATCCGCGATATGGTGCAGAATCATATGCTGCAACTGCTTACGCTGGTTGCGATGGAACCACCAATTACCTTTGATGCCAACGCGGTCCGCGATGAGAAAGTCAAAGTCCTCCACGCCTTACAACCCTTGTCAGGACACGATGTGGTTACTAATACCATCCGTGCGCAATACGGTCCAGGCTGGGTTGGTGGACAGGAGGTTCCTGGCTACTTGCAAGAGCCTGGGGTGTTGCCCAATTCCACTACGGAAACCTATGTTGCGATGAAAATCTTTATTGACAACTGGCGTTGGGCCGACGTACCATTCTACTTGCGTACAGGCAAACACTTGCCCAAGCGTGTAAGTGAAATTGCGATTCAGTTCAAACAGGCACCATTGATGCTCTTTAAAAAGAGCGATGCCCACGGGCAGGTTGAACCAAATGTTCTCACCTTGCGTATACAGCCAGACGAAGGCATTTCGCTCAAATTCGGTGCCAAAGTACCTGGTACCGATATGCAGATCCGCTCGGTCAATATGGACTTCTTCTATGGATCTTCCTTTGTACGTGAGCAGCCAGAAGCCTATGAGCGTCTCTTGCTTGATACAATGCACGGTGACTCGACACTCTTTACACGCCGAGACGAAGTTGAAGCTGCATGGGTCTTCGTTCAGGGCATCCTCGATGAATGGGCAAATGAGCCGAGGGATACCCTTTATACCTATGAGTCAGGCACCTGGGGACCGCAAGCAGCAGATGAGTTCATCTGGCGGGATGGTCGCCGTTGGCGTCGCCCCTAATAGTTTAATGTTGTTTCGCAGAACAACGAATTTTATAAATGAGGAAGGTAGAAGACATGGCAAGAGATACATCCCCTGATCAGGGTAAACGTTTACCCTGGGCTGGCAAAAAGGTACGCCCAGAGCATATCGAGGATGAACTGACCTTCCTCTGGCATCTGGCTGCCGATAATATGCGGATCAGCCAAAATATGAACGTACGTACTAGCGTACTCAATCTCGTTATTTGTGCCCTTGATAGTGCATCAGCTTACAAAACAAGTGTGCTCTTACGCGATTTATCTAATACACATATAGCACGTGTTACCCTTGTAATCCTTGATACTCGTAGCAATTTACCTGCTGAGGTCACGACATGGGTAACATTGCGTTCCTTCCCCATCATTTCAGATATTATGCGCCATCACTTTGAACAGGTTACTGTATTGCTAAGTGGCGCTGCAACTCAATCTATCACCAATATTATCCCACCGCTTCTCAAGCCAGACCTTCCTATTTATCTGTGGTGGGTGAGCAGCCTTCCTGGCAACAATAGCATCTTCCATCGCTTCATCAATATTAGTGACCGGGTTATTATCGACTCAAGCGAGTTTTCTTCGCCTGAAGATGACATTTGTGCACTTTCATCGTTGTTACAGGCATCGCCCAACTGTGCGCTCAGTGATCTCAATTGGAGCCGTATAACTCCCTGGCGTGAACTGGTTGCACAGTTCTTTGATGTCGCTGAATACAGACCATACATGGTGAATATCGACAAGATCGAAATTGAGCACGCGGTAGCTCCTTCCGATGAACAGCAATCCAGCGAAGAGAAAAATAGCTCTCCCAATCCGATCCGCGCACTCTTGCTGGCTGCCTGGTTGAAAACGCGCCTCGGCTGGCAACTCTCAGAGGACAAAATACAGAACTATCACGATGCTAGGACAGGAACATACTTCTGGCATATGACCAAACGAGTGCCAACCGCTACCCTCGTCGGATCGCTTGCCTCAGGCAATTCATCAGGTGAATCAGGTAGTGAGGCAAAGAAAGGCATTGACATCACTATTCGCCCGCGTGTGCAAGCCGAATTGCATCCCGGCAATATCTGTCTCATTCGACTGGCCACCACACTTGATGGCAAACAAGCAGCCTTTACGATCGATCGTGGAGACGATGACGAGCATGTCATTACTTCTGTAGAGGTACCAGACAATCCCCTGCTACAAAGAGTTGTGAATGTAGCTGCGACCCATAAAGAGACTGAGTTACTAAACGATGAGTTGGAGATTATGAGGCACGATCAGCTCTATGAGGAGACGTTGCACGAGGTCTTCGGCTTACTGACATAGGAGCACATGCGAATTATGAATGTTGATATTATGGTTTTTTCTGATGGAGAGCAGCTCAGCCATGCAGCGGCCCGCTATGTTGTGCAGGTTGCTAATGAAGCTCTCGCAGAGCATGGCCATTTTACTATAGCGCTCTCAGGAGGCTCCACGCCGAAAAAGCTCTATAGCTTGCTGGCACTTGAACCCTATCGCAATCAGATCGACTGGACAAAGGCAGAAATCTTTTGGGCCGATGAACGTTGTGTGCCGCCGGATGACGCGGAGAGTAACTTTCATCTGGCACACGAGGTTATGTTGAGCAAATTACCTATTCCTGCTAGCCAGATCCATCGCATGCCTGCTGATGAGAGTGATCGAGTCGCCGCCTCAGCAGCGTACGAGCAGGAACTGCGACGCGTCTTTGGTACGGATGGTGTTCCAAGCTTTGACCTGATTCAACTTGGTTTGGGGCCGGAAGGGCATACAGCCTCACTCTTCCCACATCAGGCATCACTGCGGGAAACAGAGCGACTAGTGATGTCTGTTACTGTACCCAAGCCGCCGCCTCCACGTCTAACTTTGACTCCGCCAGTACTGAACGCGGCTAACCATATTTTATTTCTGGTCACTGGTGCAGAGAAAGCTGACGCTGTTCGGGCCGTTTTGGAGGGAGACTATCAGCCAGAAGAATATCCCGCGCAGATTGTACATCCCACGCAGGGTGAGGTTACCTGGATGCTTGATACTGCTGCAGCTAGCACATTGAGCCAGAAGCCATAGGAGCGGTTTTTTTGATGATTGGATTAGTGCCATCTATTCTCTCCGCTGATTTTACTCGCTTGGGCGAACAGGTTCGCGAGGCCGAAGCAGGCGGAGCGCAACGTATCCAGATCGATGTCATGGACGGTCATTTCGTCCCCAACATCACGATGGGACCCATGATTGTCGAGGCGACACGCCGTAGTACCGGCCTTCCGCTTGAAGCGCACCTGATGATTACCAATCCACAGGACTATATCGAGTCCTTTGCCAAAGCGGGCGCTGATGTGATCATCGTACACCAGGAGGTCTGTCCGCACCTGCACCGCGTGATCCAGCAGATTAAAGCAGCAGGCAAACAGGTCGGTGTAGCCCTCAATCCCTCCACGCCCATCTGGCTGCTCCAGGATATGCTTTCGCTACTGGATCTAGTGCTGATTATGACCGTCAACCCCGGCTTCGGTGGACAGAGTTTCATTCCCGAGATGTTGCCCAAGATTGGCAATCTGCGCCAGATGCTTACGCAACGAGGTCTGCGCTGTGATATTGAGGTCGATGGAGGTATTCACGAGGAGACGGTGCCGCGTGTGGTCAAAGCAGGTGCGAACTTACTAGTCGCTGGTTCGGCTGTGTATAACGATAAAGAGAGTGTGGCGATGGCACTGAGCAGGTTGCGCAATGCCACCGCCATCCAGGTCTAACTCAGATTAGCCTCAGTGTACTACTGGCAGTTGTACCATATTCCTCCTAACTGCAGAGTGATGTTTGACAGACTACTGAAATCCAACTCTACCTTCTTAACATTATTCTCTTGCCTACTCATAACAGAACCAGGAACAGTGGTAAACGAATCTATTTGATTGCCATTGGAGTCTATGAAGTTAAGAGTGAAATTTTGACTAAGGGGACTGATGTGAATGTTACAGTTTTTCCCAACTGTCCGATTTGAGAAGTTCCATGTCACACTCTCATTACAGGCCTCTGGAGCGCCACCTACCGTAAGGTTATAGAAGGTGGTATGGGTCCGGGGATCGAATCTACCTTTTACTAACGTATCATCACAGGGCCCGCCGTTGATGGCAGTGCTGTCTGTATGGAATTTTGGCTCTACCACGTTCCTACTGCTAGGGTTGTGGTTTACGTCGTTGATAGTGTTGGTTGTGGACCTGCCCGCAGTTCGAACGGCATCTGTAAACATCGAGTCTATGAAGCCGATGTCTAGCCCTGCGTACTCCTGGCTGTTGAAGTAAATTTGGAAATCACTTGCATCTTGTTGTATGTCACGCCCCCCCTGCCCGCAGGCGTCCGGAGCGTATGTTGTACCATTATTAAAATCATTATTTGCAATTCTTATCTCCCTTTTCTCAAAAGCCTCGACCGTGGGGTCATCAAGCCCCTTATACTTCTCAAGGACCCCCTTCACACTATTTCCATCAATTATCTCATTGAACTGTGTGGGAGTTAGACCCTTAGCCCTGACCAGATCTGCCTTGAAGGCCTGGCAAAATCCCTTTAATATTGTAGCGAAGGTAGGTCGATCGCAAGCAAAAGCAGTTAAGGGAGTGGCTATACAAGCTAGAGCTACAAGGACAAGGATAAACAATTTAGCAGCAGTTTTTATTGCTAGTCTTCTGGTCTTGTTTGGGAGAACATTGTTCATTGCTAAAATCTCCTTCTCTCATTACCCTTCTGGGTTAGCATGCCAGTGCTTTGTTAGTAGAGAGTTCCCTTTTGGGGATCTCACTAGGTATATCGCTAGGCTTGAGAAAGTGTTACAAGCCTCTGATGTTGTTCGTATTTTGGGACAGTCGCTGAGCCCTCATTTTAACCTGGGAAGTTGTCTAGTCTGTCAATGTGGCTCACCTTTTCTCTAAATCTCAGTGTAGCATGAGCTTAAGAGGCAGGGGAGGTGTCATTTGACCCATTTGTAGAGGAAATTTCGGGTGTTGCTATTGAGAACGTTTCATCTCGTAGAGAGGTCATTAAAGCTGCAAGGGTAGAGATCACACTAGGGGCTCATCATATCAGCAAAATTGACCATGCCCCTAGTGTACTAGTGTATGGCTAATTGACTGACTCGGTTTACTCGTGTATACTCTCTCCCATGGAGAAGTGCCCATGGGGAACAGTCGGTTGCATCCTCTTTTATGATCAGCGAAGCAGCCCGTTTGGGATTGTGCGCCTTCTAACGGCGGAAAGTGTTGCTCATTGAGAGCCGTGTTTAAGCAGTGACACGAGGATGGAGTGGCCTGCGTCCAACAGCGGCACTGTTGGGGG
>Ga0207416_1001298_pt1 | contig 34698 bp, 20 predicted proteins | sample PaiPotPPM11metaG_FD_184107 | JGI IMG/M metagenome (GOLD analysis project Ga0207416, IMG submission 184107) | Iron sulfur acid spring bacterial and archeal communities from Banff, Canada, to study Microbial Dark Matter (Phase II) - Paint Pots PPM... ...
CATGAATGTCGACGCCGGTGATCTCCCGCGGACGGAATCCCTTCGAGTCCACCTTGACCGTGTAAATGCTCGGCAGCAGGTTCGGCACCGCGAAGAAGCCTTCCTTATTGCTTTCGACCGTGCGCACATCGCCGGTGGCCTCGTTGGTAACCGTGACCGCCGCGCCCGCGACCAAAGCGCCCGAGGGATCCGTTACCGTGCCCGACAAAATCGCCGTCACCTGCGCATGCGTATACGGACCTGCAAGCGACAGCAAGGCTACCAGGGACATCACAAAAATCGCCTTGCTACTGCAGATTTTCCTGAAGCTTTGAAATACCGCGTGGCTAGCGTACATGATGTAGCCTCCTGAAGATATCAACAATCGAGCGAAGTTCGGTGTTACTCTTTGCCGCGGATACTTCGGCGTGCTCGCCCTGTAGAAAGTGCACGGCTGCGCGAAGCATCGTTGACTTCTTTCTTTATTACGAGATTCAAATAAAATCGGGCGAGCCTGTTCTACTTTGTCAGAAACAAAGTTGTCAAGAAAAAAATCGACCCCCTTGGAAAGGTGAACGGCTGACACGATTCTGCTTAAATTGCTTTCTTTGTCGTGACAACAATTAGTTGCCTGAATACGGGATTGCGCTCTTCCCCGCCGTAACACTCACCGCGCAAGTGGTAGGACCTCGAAGATTTGGGGGGGGAGACGAGAACCTCTTCAACTGTTAGGGGCTCAAGCGCAACGACTCAACAGACCGAAACCTTTACTGCATCCGCCTGGTGGGTTCGTTTTCAATGTGCGTGGAACAAACAGCGGTTTCGACCAAATGCCATACCGCACTACGGCAATCTTGTGCGCAAAAGCCCTACCAATAACCATGAAGCTGAACGTTGAACTCAGCGCCGCCGGGGAGCGCGATATGAGCCTTCAAAGGAACCGGTGGATCCAATTCGAAGTGGTGGTAGTGCTGCCTTTTCTTGATGAGATATTCGCCAAATGGGAAAGTCATGGAGATGCAATGAACGGAGGCCCGCAAGCTATGCTCATGCGGGACAACCGGCACATCGTGCAAACCCGGCCACGGCTCCTATCCGCATGAGCTCCGATATGCCTCCGCACGCAACTTGAAAATGCGTCGCAGAACCCGGATAGCCTCACGCAGGCGCATCTCGGTTCTGATCGCACTATCTACGGCAGATTCCCGAAAAGCACGATGAAGAACGATCGGAAAACCGTTTTCTTGCGCCAGAGAATATTCAAACCAAGCGACTGCATGAGATGAGTATCAGCATACAAATTCACCTCAGATCTGATCGGTGTAAATGCTGCGCATCAAAAGATTTTCAATCTCTTCCTGGCGGCCGGATCGAGGCTGCGGGTTGAGGTTGTCAGCAAGAGCTTTCGCCTCGATCGCGTCGAGTGACGTCTTTCCGCTGAGCATGGCCCGCGCTTCCGGAACCTGCCACCCAGCGTATCTATTGGCCAAAAGAGCGTCATACTTGCCCTCTTCGATGATTTTCGCCGCGGTGCGGAAGGCGCGCGCGCAAAGATCGACCCCGCCGACATGCGCGTATACGAGATCTTCCGGAGTGAAGCTCTGGCGGCGCACCTTGGCGTCGAAGTTACACCCGCCCTGGGCGAGGCCGCCGGCTTTGATCACCTGGTACATCGACATCGTCATCGACCACAGGTCATTGGGAAACTGATCGGTATCCCAGCCCAGCAACGGGTCGCCGCGGTTGATGTCGAGAGACCCCAGAATGCCCAGGAAGCCCGCGGTTGCAATCTCGTGCTCGAAGGTATGGCCAGCCAGCGTGGCATGGTTCGCTTCTAGATTCACCCGCACCTCATTCTCAAGCCCGAAGCGCTTGAGGAACCCGTAGACGGTGGCGCAATCGAAATCGTACTGGTGCGCGGTAGGTTCTTTGGGCTTGGGCTCGATCAGGATCTGTCCGTCAAACCTGATTTTGTGTTTGTACTCAACCACAAGCGCCAGGAAGCGCCCCATCTGCTCGAGCTCCCGCTTCATGTTGGTGTTCAACAAGGTCTCGTACCCTTCGCGTCCACCCCAGAGCACATAATTGGAGCCGCCGAGCTGCTTCGTGGCATCCATGCAGTTTTTCACCGTAGCGGCGGACCAGGCGAAGACATCGGGATCGGGATTGGTCGAGGCACCAGCCATGAATCGCGGATGGGAGAACAGATTCGCGGTGCCCCACAGCAGGCGCGTCGGGTAACTCTGCATCTTTTCGCCAATGTAGTCGACGATGACGTGGAAGGTCCGAAGCGTCTCGGCGAGTGTGTCGCCTTGCGGCGCAATGTCGGCGTCGTGAAAGCAGAAGAAGGGCAAATCGAGCGTTCGGAAGAGCTCAAATGCTGCGTCAGCCTTTACTTTTGCCTGGGAGATGGGATCGCCGCAACCCATCCACGGGCGGTGAATGGTAGGGCCGCCGAAGGGATCGCTCCCTGTGAGCGCGAGCGAGTGCCAGTAGGCGACGGCGAAGCGGAGATGGTCGCGCAACGGCTTGCCGAGTACGACTTTGTCGGGGTCGTACCAACGGTAGGCGAGTGGATTCTCGGTTGTGGGACCCTCGTATTTAACCGTTGAAAAGCCGCTGAATATGTTGTCGGTCATGAATACCTCGAAGTAAAGGGATAAGGCTCTGCAGTCATGCAAAACAATAAAGATGCTCAGGTGCAGGTACTTGGGCAGAACGCAGGTGCGGACGGACGTCCCGACATGGCGGTGCGTCCCCCTGGATCGCCTGCGCGACCGCAATGTAGCGGAAAACATGGCACAGGAGATATGAGGCCAAATAGCCTGCCAGACTTTTCCTTCGCATCCGTTTCAGTCTCCCTCTTTAGTTCGGTACTTATAAGAAATCATAATCGATGTTTATGGCAAGTCCTGAACTATCGAAATCTGGCTTTTGTCCATTGATTCTATGGGCATAATGTGCTCTTGAGAGGTTCTTTTGTGGAGTGGTCACGAGGACCGAATGCCGAGCGATTAATTTGGGGTACGTAGGAAACCTTCGGGGGCCGGTTAAGGGAAGCTATATCGACACATTCGATTACAACCGGCCGATTTAATGAGCTTGTTGATGAGACTTTGTATCGGTATATTCGGTACCGCAATCAACCGATCCGAAGTATTCAAGTGTCCAAAACGCCTTCACTCGAAGTGTACGGTGCGACTTTCGCTGGCCTACAGAATTCACGACGAGGAATTCCAAATGAAAACAACAGTGTTGACCCTCGTACTTCTGCCTGGGCTGTCGGTCTTCCCGGTAATTGCTCAGCCGCCTGCGCCGCAGCCAGTAGTCGCAATCTCCCAAGCCCCGCCTCTTGAAGATTTCAAGCCGGCCTCGACCAACCAGCAGGGCAAGCCATACCCGGCGGTTAACTCGGAAAGGCGCGTCCGCGCCCGCGTGGTTGCGCCCCAGGCCCGGAGCGTATCGCTTGACCTGGGAGGCATCAAGTACCCGTTGACCAAGAATGAGGACGGGGCCTGGGTCGGTGTCTCGAACCCTCAAGATGAAGGTTTCCACTACTACCAGATCATCGTGGACGGAGCCCAGGTACCGGATCCCGGCAGCAAGTTCTTTTACGGCGCGAGCCGCTGGGGTAGCGCCGTAGAGATTCCTGCCCAGGATGAGGACTTCTATGCGCTAAAAAACGTACCCCACGGCCAGTTACGCGAGGTGTTCCTTCCTTCCAAGACGGATGCTACTGTCCGTTGTTTCGTCTACACTCCTCCGGACTACGACAAAAATCCGTCCAAGCGCTATCCAGTGCTGTATCTCCAACACGGCGCGGGCGAAGACGAAACTGGTTGGGGTAGCCAGGGACACGCTGGTCTAATCATGGACAATCTGATCGCCACCGGCAAAGCCAAACCCTTCATTATCGTGATGGCCAATGGTGGTGGCATCGGCGGCCCTGGCCGCGGGCCGGCAGTTCCCAACGCAGCACCCGGAGCAGGCGCAAACTCGGCAGGTGGTCCCGCGGGCTCCAGCGCCACCGCCGTCCCTGGCGCACGCGGTCCTGGTGGACCAGGCGGCCCCGGCGGTCCGGGTGGACGAGTCTTCAACTTCAGCGCGTTCGAGAATCTCTTGCTCCAGGACCTGGTCCCCTACATCGACGCGAACTTCCGCACCATTGCCGATCAGCCACATCGGGCCATGGCCGGCCTATCCATGGGCGGCATGCAGACGCGGGTCATTACGATGGCCCACATCGATACGTTCTCCCACATTGGTATCTTCAGCGGCGGCAGTATCGCACCGGCCGACATCTCCGATATGGCCGCGTTCAAGAAGAAGGTGAAGGTTGTGTTCGTCAGCTACGGAAGCCGCGAGAACGGCGCCGCTGGCAAGACGAATGTTGAAGCGCTGAAGCAAGCCGGCATCAATAGCAACTTCTACGAATCGCCACAAACCGCTCACGAGTGGGAGTCCTGGCGGCGCAGCCTGTATCAATTCGCTCCCTTACTCTTCCAGCAATAACAGGGGGCGTTGACGGACGGAACGTCTCGGTTCGGTCGGCTGAGGTGAGTCCAGCACCTCCCATTCCCCGCGCACTTCCGAGTAGAACGCCCTGGCGTCAGGTACAACTCAGCTACTCGGGCGGCAGGTCGTGACAAACGGCCTGCCGCCACTTCCTTTGGCCGCATGTCCGGCTCGATCATGACGGGCCCGGAATCAGGTTCTCCCGAGATAAAGGTGTTATCGGCTCGGTTACTGCCGTGCGCCTTCCAGCTTGGGAACGGACAACTTGGAACGTTCAACTCTGCACCAGTGCATGTGGGCACTTCCTGCTACTGCTTCACCTCAAACTCGTACACACTAATGCTCGCCGGCGGCAGAGTGATCGTGCGTGGGGTCTGCTCCAAGGTCGTCTCCGTCATCGTGGCGGGAGGACCGGACAAAAGGCCGCCTGCGCGCGCCGGAACCGAAGTTGGTCCCGACGGTGCGGTGATCCGCCATACTTTCGCCGTCGCTGCAACCCGGACACCAGCCAGATTCAATTCGCAGTCTTGCACGGTCTCGGTGGGATTGACCACAGAAAGCTCCAGTTTCTTGTGATCGGGAGCGATAGCCGCAAAAACATCCAAAGGGTACGTCGGACTTCCCGAAGGATGTGCGGCTTTGTCGACGGCCACTGTGCCCTTAACGTCGTGCTGAAGGGAGTTGCCAGTGACCTCAACGGGCAACGCTCCGGCAAAGTGGTCGTGAAGTACCTTCATGACCAACCCATCCGTCCGCAGGCCGATCGCTTCGCCATTGGCATCCATCGCCATCATCCCCATGCCGCCGGTAGCCACCGCCAAACCCACCTTGTCCGAATGGCGGAAAAACTCGTGGTAGACCAACGCTTCCGTCAGCGAGTTGAGCATTGGGTTGTCGGAGGCGGCAGCCGGGCCCCCGGCAGGGACCTGCCGACCGCGCGGCGACCACTCGTCGAACGCGAACTTAATGTCCTTGTCCTTGAGATACGGCATTCGCTTCACGTACTCGTCCCATGCTTCAAACTTGAATTCGACGCGATTCGACATCCGGCGCACCTTGTCTTCCAGCGGCTCGTCGGACGGCACGAACTGCTGGGTCGCCTCATCGACGTACCAGTCCGGATATCCGTAGAAATGTTCCCCGAGATAATCGATATAGTCGGCGGCGTTCGCGAGCAGCCCTCCCGTCCAGTCATACTTCGAGCCAAAGGCGTAAGGCACCTTGTCGCTAACGGTCTCACGTCCTGGAAAGCTATTAAATTGCCGGTTTTCAATATATGTCCACGACATCTCTTCCGGCGTGGCGCCGGAAGCGATGACCTTGATCGTAGGATCGATCTTCCGCATCGCCTGCACGATCAGCGTGTGTTTCTCCGCAAAGTAGTTGTTCGGCATGTAACCCCACTGCCAGGGGCCGTACATCTCATTGCCGATACCCCAGATCTTCACGCCGTAGGGTGCAGGGTGTCCATTGGCGGCGCGCATCTTTCCCAGCCTGCTGGTGGCGGCCCCGTTGACGTACTCGACCTCCTCCGCGGCGGAATGATCATCACCCCGGCCCGCATCAATCGCGATATAGGGCTCCGAGCCGACCAGGTGGCAAAACACCATGAAATCGTCGATGCCCATGTCGTTTGATTCCAGCGTGTGCCGGGCCAACTCGCGTCTCGGCGGCCGTTTGTCGGCATCACCGATTCCGTCGCGCCAGTCATACGCCGAAACAAAATTGCCACCAGGCCAGCGCGCGATCTCGATTCCCTGCTCTTTGAGCATCCGAATCATGTCAGCCCGGAATCCCGAAACGTTATCCGCAGGCATTAGCGATGTTGCGCCGATATGAAACGAGCCGCTGCCCATCGCGGCAATCTCGAACGCGCCCTGGGCGGTGTCCGCGCGGGAGATGAAGGACACGGGATATTTGGCGTACTCCGCAGTCCGAATGCGCACGCTCACCGTCTGGCGATCGGCAAGATTCGGCCCCCAGGTCAGACTGACATCCACCTTGACCCCGGGAGTGCCGGCCAGCACAACCCGTCCGGTATAAGCCCTCCCTGCACGCAGGGAAACTCCCAACTGGCGGATGCCGTGCGGCGTACCTGCCTCCAGCCGGACCACAGGACTCCAGCCGCCAGCGTATGCCTGGGCCCGATCCATCGTCACAAATTGATCGGCGCCGACGGGTATCCACCGGTTTTGTGGGCCCCTGCGTCCAAATCCTCCGGTCGCCGGAACGGCCTGTGGCTTCGAGTTGATCTCGTTGAGAAACTTCCGGTCTGTCAACATCTCGGCCCACACTCGAGTCGTCGCCGGCTCCATAAAACCGCCGAAGATCAGCCGCGTGATCGGCGCCGCGGTCTGCTGGTTCGCATGAACCGTAGCCGTGACGGGCTGAGCAGCGGCCATCCCGGCAAAGGACATCGCCAACATCGCGGACAAGGACCAATTCGACAATTCGAGCATCTTCACCCGTCCTTTTGTGAGTGAGGCAACACACAACAGGAATGCGAGAATCTTCATCGGGCTCCCTTCCTATGCGAAACCTTGATTTACTCCATCCAGAGGGCGCTGGTAATGATACGCGGATAGTAACGACTGGCCTTGCCTTCGCCTGAGACGATCTGGTCGCAGCAAGCCCAGTAGGAACTGCCCTCCGTCTGCCACCTCACGTGAGCAGCATCGGCTTGGCAAAAGACCTCTGCGATTGCCGCATCCGCATCCAGATGGAACACTTTGCGCGTGACGTGCATGAAAATGGAAATCTTGCTCATCCAGGAGTTGTTGCTGGTGGAGGAGAGCTTGATGCCGCCGTCGGCGAAGAGATTGCGGCGTTCGGGATCGAGTAATAGATGCCGCGTGTGGTCGCGGAGGACATCGAACATCCTCTTCTCAGAGGGAGTCGCGTAGATTTGCTCAAGAGTGCAACCGGCAAACCCAGTGTTGACGAAATACAGGGGATAAACACATCCCTCGATCGCAGGCAGAATGCGCGAAGAGTAGCCAGGGTTGGATTTCTCGAAGATGGCCGGGAGGACACCGTCTTTGGCCTGCTCGGATACAACCGCCGCAACTTTGGCGGCGAGTCCCTGGGAGCGTGCCTGATTCGCTGAGTCGCCGAGTTCGCGGAACATCAACCCAAGAGCCCAATAACTGGCCCAACTCTTGACAGCGATATAGACGTTGTTACGAGTCTGCGACAGCGAGTGGTCGAGCGAATCATATGTAGTGATTTCCTGGCCGCCTGCACAGCGGGTGCTGTCGAACTGCGCGAACCCTACGTCGCCGCTACGGTTGATCATGCTAGTCAAACATGCCTCAACCACGGCCCGGTTGCTCTTGAGCCACACGAGGTCACGAGTCTTTGCCATGTAGCATCCAGCCGTGAGAATCCAGTTACAGAGTTGCTCCTGGGTCATGTGACTGAAGCAGCCGGTCAGGTTTGCCAATTCATAGCTGCTGCGGCCTGGGGGCGAGAAGTTGTTATGCGCCCCCATATCATGGCAGAAACTGAGGCCACCTGGCTTCTTGTCATAGGGCCGGTTGAGCTGTGCTTCATCCGGAGGCGGAGGGGTCTGAGAAGGATCCACCTGCCTCGTATCAGCCGAAGGAGCACAATCCGACGAGTAGACCTTCACTTCGTCGATATAGCTGTAGCGGCGTACAAACTCATCAAGCAGGTTCCGGACCAGCCAGGGATTGTGCTCGAGTTCCCAAAACACATGATCCACCACCAGGTCGACGGTGTTCATCATGCAGTATTCGCCCTCGTTGACTACCCACAGCGGCTGACCTGCCACTTCGAGCAACTGCGTGCTGCCATAGTAACTATGGGTGGCATGCGAGATCATGAATCGCTGATCGTCAGAGACCGCGGCGCCATCCAGTTTGCTGTCGAGCGACTGCGCCGTCGCAATCATCTTGCCGGTGCCGTCGAGTCCCGTCTTCAGTACGTCGGCGAGACCAGTGAAGTAGCGGGTGTAGAGATAACGACCATCGAGCCCGTTGGTCTGAAGGCCCTCAAGATACGAGCCGAGCGCAATCGTGATCGCATACTTCTTCCCCGCTGGAATTTCGAATCCAAAGCCGGGGCAGGATCCCAGCAGATGAACCGGATTGTGTCGTTCACGGACTCCGTCGCTGGCCGACCAGCGCATGAAAAGGAAGAGGGCAGCATCGATTTTCACCCCTTGTTCGGAAGATGTGAAGTCGAACAATTCGGCGGCCCCACCGGCCTCGCGGCGAAAAGCAAATGCTACTCGGCCGCTGCCCAAATCCTCTGGCAGAGTTCGGCTGCCAGGCCGTGCGTGATTGAGCGCGAACATTGCGGTCCGCGTGATAGTGCCAGAGGTATTATCCAACTCGAGTCGGGCGATGACGGCAGGCAACAACCCTTCGCGCATCCGCTGTTCGCTATCAACCGCAGGATCAGGAATCGCACCGAAAGGCGAATAAATCGAAAACGTCATTCGCTCCGCTTTCCATTCGTCGCTTGCCCAGCCGTAGGAGCGCGAGAATTCATCTGCTTTGAATGGCAGAGCGTCGGGTGTGACATTCTGTTCCGCGGGGCCAGCCTGCTCCACCAGGAAAGAATCGGCGGCGCGGTTGACCGCCGCGGTATAGAAAGGCAGGCACTTCAACGTTGCGTCCGAGTGGCGATCGCCGTCCTTGAAACCGATGAATACTTCCTGATCGCCGGGCTGCCCGATCTGTAGACCTATACCCCCGCGGGTCCCGAAGTTCCCGCAGGTAAAGCTCATGAATGCGCCCATCGGCGAATGCTGGGCATTGAAGCTCAGGTGGTAAGGGAGCGGTGCACGTTTGGCCAAGATTTATTCCTCGCAGCGAATTATAGCCGCACAAGTGCACGGACGAAGATTGAGCCGGCTTTCCCCCCAGTCAACGCGAGGTTCGAACGAAGCTTCGAGCACTGCAGTCGCCAACCAAACCGCAAAGCGATATACTCCGGTGACTTTGATCACTGACGCTGCGACGTCGCATCTACAGGATACGGATTGGGCTGTTTGCGCAAACAGTTCCAAGTCCCAAAATAAATTTGTGTGTGTCTCATGCGTGTTGTAAGTTCACTGGGACCTTTGGAGTAGTACCACGTATACATCGATGACCAGCAGTATCGCCATAGGGAGCCACTGCTATAGGTCATGAGATTTTTGTGGAAACGAGTTTCGTCGTTTAGTCCAAAGGTTAGGAAGAAAGAAGGAATTGATGAGCCGTAATAGCAAACAACTTCCATTTTCAGAGAAATTCGGATACGGCCTGGGCGATCTCGCTGCTAACTTTGTTTTTCAGGCATTAATGGCGCTGCAATTGGACTTTTACACTAAGACCTATGGATTGACCCCGGCGCAGGCTGGCACGATGTTTCTTGTGGCCGGGTTGGGCTCGGCCGTCTTCAATCCCGTCATGGGCGTCATCGCTGACCGCACCAACACACGCTCGGGCAAATTCCGCCCGTGGCTGCTGTGGACCTCGATCCCGTTTGGCGTGATCGGCATTCTCACCTTTACTACGCCTCACTTAGATCCTATGGCTAAGCTGCTGTATGCCTGGGGGACTTATTTGTTGCTGCGCTTGATCTATGCCGCCAACAATGTGCCCTATGCATCTCTGACGGCTGTTATGACTGAAGATCCCGACGAGCGCAACAGCATCGCTTCCTATCGTCAAATGTTCGCCAACACCGCGGGGTTCATCGTAGGCAGTTTGGCCACTCCGATGGTCAAATTCCTTGGCCGCGGCAGCAGCGCTCTGGGCTATCAGTTGACCATGGGTATTTTTCTTTCGCTCTCGGTGGTTTTTTTCCTGATTGCCTTTGCAGTGTCGAAGGAGAGAATTCAGCCCGATCCGCACCAGAAGACATCCGTGCTCGGCGATCTCGGGGACCTAGTCAAGAATGGGCCTTGGGTCACCCTCTTTCTAGTGACGGTCTTCTACTTCACGGGACTTCTGATTCGCGGCAATGTGATGCTGCCCTACTTCGAGAACTGCTCTGGCAACAGGCTGTTGTTCAGTTGGTTTAACGGCTTCGGACTGATAGCCCTGCTGATCGGTGTTGCCTGTTCGACGTCGTTGACTAAGCGCATGGGCAAGCGTTCCGTTTTCTTTTGGAGCATGGTGTTGACGGGGCTGCTTTGTATTGCGCTGTTCTTCATCACTCCGAAGGCGATTGTGCCGATCATTGCGCTGGAGGTGGTGCGCCAGTTTGTATTTGGTTGCTCGGGCCCGGTGCTGTGGTCGATGATGGGCGATGTAGCCGATTTGGCGAGTGGAAGACGGGACGGCGCGCCACCGCCACGGTCACGTCGGCCGTTGTGTTCGCGCTGTGGGTTGGCGTTGCCCTGGGAGGCGCAATTTGCGGCTGGCTGCTCTCTTTCTATGGGTATCTTCCCCAGCTTCCGGTGCAGTCGGAGCGCGCGCTACTGGGAATCCGGCTCGTCGCTTCAGTATGGTGCGGCGCGGCGTTTCTCGCTGCCGCAGTCTGCTTGATCTTCTACGGCATCAATATGAACCCGAATCTCACCATCTCGCACGATCTGAGTGAACGCCGCAAGAATTTTTCAGCATAGCGCGCCATCATTCAGACTTCCAGGGAAAACGAGCAGCCAAAGCTGAATGACTCCCATTCAGCTTCGAAACCGTAGATCGGGATTCTATTTTGTTTTTGTCAAGAAATATTTCCCAATCTGAAATGAAAGCCCTCCTTCAATTGTGACTGTCCATGAGGCATTTACATTTTGAGAAATGCCCTGTAGCCAAAGAAGCGGCAACTGTGGCACGATGGTTGACGCTTTTGATGGCGATCCACGTTAATTCTTCGATGATTTAAATTCGAGTCTCAATATTATGTTCGGGATCGCCAGGGATCCAAAGCAGGAGACAACGATGAGAGCGATCGCTGCATCGGCGGTTATGTTTTGCTTGGTATCATCTGTTGCTGCGGCGCAGCAGCTCGCCTCCGTCCCAGATCGGCTTATCGTCAATATCGATACACAGAAGACGATGCCCCCCGTATCGAATTACGAGTACGGCATGTTCACCGAGCATATCCGTGACAGTATGTACCGGGCACTCTGGGCGGAGATGCTCGACGACCGGAAATTCTATTTCCCGATCACGTCGGCGCCGGATCCCGCTCCTCGTCCGCAGCAGGGCGGTGGCGGTGGCCCGCGCGCCGCGGCCCAGCGGCGCTGGCGGCCGGTTGGACCTGACGACGACGTCACCATGGACAAACAGCAGCCCTTCGTCGGGGATCAGAGCCCGCGCATTGCACTGGATGCTTCAACACCTCACGGCATCCGCCAGGCCGGCCTCCAACTGGTGAACGGCAAGAAATACGCGGGGCGCGTTGTATTACGCGGTGCCGCCGGAGCCCATGTCACGGTTGCGCTCGTGTGGGGTCCGGGCGACGCCGACCGCCAGATCGTCAAGGTGCCGGCCAGCGAAGCCTATAAGACCTTCCCGCTGAACTTCTCCGCCCCCGCCGATACGGCGGACGCCGCACTGGAAATCACCGGCGTCGGTTCTGGTGACTTCCATATCGGCGCAGTCTCGCTGATGCCGGCCGACAACGTCGAGGGTTTCCGCCCCGATGTCATAGCTCTCTTCCGCCAGATCAACATGGGCTTCTGGCGTTATGGCGGCAACTACACCTCCAACCTCATCTGGTACCACACTATCGGTGATCCCGATAAGCGCCCTCCGGACTGGGACAATGCCTGGGGCGCCATGCAGCCAAATGATCTGGGCATGGACGAGTTTATGACGTTCTGCCGGCTCATCGGCGTGGAGGCCTACATCAGCGTGAACGCAGGGCTGGGCGACTCGCACTCGGCCGCTGAACAGGTCGAGTATATGAACGGAGCCGCCAGTACTCGGATGGGTGCACTGCGAGGGAAGAATGGGCACCCCGAGCCCTACCACATCAAATTTTGGAACATTGGCAACGAGCCGTGGGGCTCCTGGCAGATCGGGCGCACGGATACTAAGTACTTCATGATGAAGCACAACGAGTTTGCCAAAGCCATGCGCGAGGTCGATCCGTCCATCGTTCTCATCGCATCCGGTCGCATGCTGGAAGACGATGCGCTGCACGCGGACGACCGCAAGTACGTGGGGAATCTGCAGCCGCTCTATGGATCGCCCGCGGACTGGACCGGCAACTTCCTCTCGAAGACCTGGGGCAACTTCGACGGCATCGCGGAGCACTGGTACTCCCACCCCGGTCGCCGGTTCGATACAGCGAAGCTCCGAACGCTCGCTCCGGATGCCAGCGATGATGACGCCTACGTCAAAGCCGACCAGACGTTGCTGGAGTCGGCACGCTCGGCCGGCAACGTCGTCCTTAACAAAGCGCTCGAGTGGGAGGGCTATCAGCAGCGCTTCCCTGCGATGCTCGAAAAGCACATCTTCCTATCCATTGATGAGTATGCCTTCTCGGGAGGCGGCCCAGGCCGCGGCGCCAGCCTCGGCGGTGCCCTGGAATACGGCATGATCTTCAACGAGATGCTGCGCCATACGGACTTCCTCACTATGGCCGCGCACACCACCGGAGCCTCCATGCTGGACATCACTCGCACCGGATCGACCTTTAGCACCACGGGGTTGGTCTTTAAGCTCTATAGCAATCACTTCGTGGGCGCGATCCCTGTTACCCTCTCCGGAAACTCGCCGCAACCTCCTATCCAGTTCCCCGGCGGCGATCAGCCCACAGTCAACTCCGGCAGTCCCACGTATCCGCTGGACATGGTGGCCGCGCTCAGTCCGGACCGCAAGTCTCTTCTGCTCTCGGTGGTGAATGCCACCGACTCGCCGGAGACCTTTGACCTGAACATCGCAGGCATGCATCTCACCGGGTCTGCCACGTTGTGGGTGATGACTGGTCCCAATCCCGACGCCTCCAACCATGTTGGTCAGCCTGCCCAAGTGGACATCAAGCAGAGTTCTGTGGCACCAGCAAAGACACTTACTGTCGCTCCTCTCACCATTAACCTGTACGAACTCCCGCTCGCTCGTTGAGTGCCCGAGCATGGACCACTGGAATTGGCGAATGCCTTGTTGCCAAGTGAGCCGTATCGAGGCCCTTCCGCAGCACGTGTCGGATAACACGAACGGCAGCAAAACGAAGAAAAGGGAATAGGAACCGATGAGATTCAATAGAATACGGGTGCTGGCAACAGTCATAGGAACTCTTGCGGCAATGGGTGTAGTCGCGGTCGCGCAACCCCCTGCCCGCGCGACCCAGCAATCAGGGCCACCGCCGTTTGTCAGCACCATCTTCGGCGACAACATGGTGTTGCAACGCAACAAGCCGGACTCTGTCTGGGGATGGTCTGATCCAGGCGACCAGGTGAAGGTGGAGATCGCCGGACACACCGCAACCGCGGTCACGGGCTCGGACCACCGCTGGCAGGTGAAGATCGATCCGCCGGCCGCCGGCGGCCCGTACACGATGACCATCACCGGCAAGCAGACTGTCGAGCTCAAGAACGTTTCAGTGGGTGATGTCTGGTTATGCAGCGGCCAGTCCAACATGCAGTTTGGCCTGCGCCAGGCGAAAACCGGCGCCGAGGACGCTAAAACCGCGGACCTTCCCCAAATTCGCTTCTTCACAGTCGGCCAGCGCTCTCCTTATCACCCGGCAGACACCGTCAGCGGCTCCTGGAACGTCGTCACCCCCGACACCGCCGGCCGTGTCGCCGCTGTCGCATTCTACTTCGCCCGCCGCGTCCAGCAGGAGACGCACATTCCTATCGGCCTCATCATCAGCGCAGTCGGCGGAACGCCGGCCGAATCCTGGACCGGCATAGCGAGCCTTCAGCCGCTGCACGACTTCGATCCGTTGATCGCCGAGTACAACCGCATCGTCGCCCAGAATAAGGGCCCTGAGTACGGCAACTTCGTCATGCACTGGTATGACGAATACGACATCGGCCAGAAGGAGCATTGGGCCACGCCGGACTACGACGACTCCAGTTGGAAGCAGGTCACCATTCCCGGCGGCTTCGCCGAGCTCGGCGTGCCCGACGCTCCCGCGCTGGTCTACTTCCGCAAGACCTTCGACGTGTCCGAGGCGGACGCGGCTCCAGCGCCTGCTCCGGCTGCGACTGCAGGCCCGCGTAGTGCCGCTGGTCCCGGGTTCGGCCCAGGATTCGGTCGCGACTCCGTCCAACTCGGGATCATTGAAAAGATGGATACGGTCTACATCAACGGCCAGGAAATCGGCGGCAGCGCGTGGGTCGAAAACCCAAGACGCTATTCCATCCGGCCCGGAATGCTGCATCCCGGCAAGAACGTCATCACGATTCGGGTGCTCAAGTCCATCCCAAAGGGCGGCTTTGAGAGCAAACCTGAGGACCTGAAAATGACGGTCGACAATAAGACCATCCCGCTCGCCGGCGAGTGGAAAGCGAAACTGGCCGTCGATGGCCGGGCACCGCAGCCAATGCCGCTGCGATATCAGAACTGGCCTGAAATGCCAGCGGTCCTTTACACCGGCATGATTCAGCCCATCGCGCCCCTCTCCATCGCCGGCGCCATCTGGTACCAAGGCGAGGAGAACTCGCCCCGCGGCTACCAGTATCGCAAGGTGCTGGCAGCCATGATCGGCGACTGGCGCAACACCTTCCAGCAAGGAAACTTCCCGTTCATCGTCGTACAGTTGCCTTCCTTTCAGCCGCATAGCAACATACCCACGGACGACGACTGGTCCGACTTGCGGGAGTCGCAGGCCGTCGTCGCCCAAACCGTTCCAAACACCTGCCTCGCCGTCACCATCGATACCGGCGACCCCAACTCGATTCATCCGACGGACAAGGAGCCGGTTGGTGACCGCATCGCGCGCTGCGCTCTGGCCGACTACTACGGCGACAAGAAAGTCGTCTTCCAGGGGCCGACCGTGGCCAAGGTTGAGCGGCGCAAGCGAGAAATCCGCCTGAATTTTGCCCACGCCGACGGTGGCCTCGTCATGAAGGGGGGTGACAAGCTGGGCGAGTTCTCCATCGCCGGCGATGACCAGAAGTTCGTCTGGGCGAATGCCCGGATCGAAGGCGATACCGTCATTGTCTCCTCACCCGACGTTCCGAACCCAAAAGAAGTCCGCTACGCCTGGCAGTCGAACCCCCAGGCAACACTGTTCAACGCGTTCGGCCTGCCTGCCGGTCCCTTCCGCACGGACCACTGGAAGCTGGAGACAGAATCCGCACGGCCCTACTAACCGCAGCCGCCCGCTGGGCAAGAAAGTGGTTGTTCCCAAGGAGGAGTAAGTGAAATCCGATAACCGAAGTGGAAAGCTCTTGAATCGCCGCGAGGCGCTGTTTCTTTCGGCAACGGCAGGCGTGGGCCTTGCGACGGGTCGGTCCGCACACGCTTCCGACAGCTTCAAGACCGGGGTGCACCAGGAGCCCGGAAACGTTTCGACGCCCCGCTCCGCGATTGCCAACACACAATACGGCAAAGTGCGTGGATTCCTTGACGACGGCGTTTTCACTTTCAAGGGTGTTCCCTACGGACAGACTACGGCAGGGGAGAACCGCTGGTTGCCGGCGCAGCCGCTCAAACCCTGGACGGACGAGTTTCCCGCACTGGTTTATGGGGCGAACTGCCCGCAAAACCTGCACACATGGACTGGCTCTGAGCAGACCTTCATCCAGGATTGGGACGATGGCTGGCAGAGTGAGGACATGCTCAAGTTGAACATCTGGACGCCGAACCTCACCGGCAAGCGCCCCGTGATGTTTTACATTCACGGCGGAGGGTTCACGTTCGGCTCCTCCTACGAACTTCCCTCGCACGAGGGCGCGCAGATGGCCCGTCACCACGATGTTGTGCAGATCTCGGTCAATCATCGCCTCAATATCCTTGGTTTCCTTGATGTCTCCGAGATCGGTGGCTCCGCATATGAAGACTCCGTCAACGTTGGCATGACGGACCTTGTAGCGGCACTTCGCTGGGTCCATGACAACATCGAGAACTTCGGCGGCGATCCCGATCGGGTGATGATCTACGGCCAATCCGGCGGGGGCTCTAAGGTGACGACCCTCATGGGCATGCCCTCGGCTGACGGCCTGATCCATCGCGCCTCGGCGCAATCAGGCGGCGGCGGCAATATTCCTATCCGCGAGCAGCAAAGAGAAGTCTCCCGGCAGCTGATGAAGGACCTCGGGCTTGCGGCGAACGACATCGGATCACTGCAGAAGATGGAGTGGGCCAAGCTCAATGCCGCCGGCAACGCAGCCGTCGCCAAAGTCAATCCGCGGGGACCTGTGGCGCCGGGACCGGGAGCGCCCGGTACGCCGCGCGCTGGTTGGGGACCCTCCGTCGATGGCAAGGTGATCAACATGCGCTCCTTCTTCGACGCCGCCCCGGAGATTTCCAAGAATGTGCCGATGCTGGTCGGCTCGGTCTCCGAAGAAGGCAATCGCATGTCTTCCCATCCTACGGAAGAAGAGTGGCATGCCAACCTGGCCAGGGCTTACGGCGACGAGAAAGCGGCTGCCATCATAGCCACGCTGAAGAAGTCTTATCCGAACAAGAAGATCCAGACTTTGTCTTATATGTGCGGCGGGGCAGGCGGCCTGAACGGCCTCTCCATGCGCAACAATGTCGTGAAGATGGCCAGGCTGAAGCACGAACTCAAGGCCGCGCCCGCGTACGCGTATTACTTCACGTGGCAGACCCCCATCTTCGACGGCCTTCCCGGCGCCTGGCATACGGCCGAACTTCAATTCTGCTTCGACAACACCAAGCGCTGCGAGCAAGGGACAGGCAATACACCCGAGGCCCAGGCGCTGGCTAAGAAGATGGCTTCCGCGTGGGCGACCTTCGCCGCAACCGGAAAGCCAAGCATCCCGGGAGTGACATGGTCGCCAACCGACCCCGAAACCAACAAGACGATGGTCTGGGACAGCCAGTGCCGCATGGTTGACGACCCCGAAGGAGAAGCTCGCAAGATCATCTTGAGCTGATTCCGCTTCGACCTCCGCCCGTGATTGGTAGCTATGTCAGGGCTTGGGCTCAGGTCTTGACACTCGTCTCGAAGGAACTGTACATTGCTGCGGACACAAATTTTGCCTGTCGAAATATATCGGGACGCTAGAGACGATTGCCCGCGAGATGGAAAGGACATCCATAATGAAAAGAATTTTGACCGTGCTGGCGATCGTGGCTTCGGGGATCTGCAGCGCACAACCGCCCGCCGACTGCAAGCCATCGTCACTCAATATTCCGGGAGCTCCATACCCCTGCATCTTTCCAGACCATCGTGCCATCTTCCGTGTCGATGCACCCGACGCACAGAAGGTTCGGGTCCGCGTCGGCTCTGGCTTTGACTTGGCGAAGCAGGCGGACGGGCTGTGGTATGCCACTACTACCCCACTTGTAGAGGGGTTCCACTACTACCTGCTGCAGATCGACGGTGCCACTGTCTCCGATCCGGCAACCGGAACCTACTTCGGCGGCGGGTCTTGGAGCAGCGCCATCGAGATTCCGGCGTCGGATGCTGATTTCTATAGCCACAAGGAGGTGCCCCACGGCCTGGTGCGTGACGAGTGGTACTTCTCCACGGTGACGCAGAACTGGAGGCGCGCGATGATCTACACGCCCGCTGGATATGACACCAACACGAAGACGCGTTTCCCAGTGCTGTATCTCCTTCACGGCTGGGGCGAGAACGAGATCGGCTGGACCTTCCAGGGCCATGTGGATCAAATCATGGACAATCTGATCGCCTCAGGCAAGGCCAAGCCCATGATCATCGTCATGGACAACCTCAACGCAGTGAAGCCGGGCGAGGATGGATCGATTTACAACGCACGCGGCGTGCTCACGCAGGCTGTTCCGCAAGCGCGGACAGCCCAGATGGGTGCGCCCGGAGTACCAGGAGCTGGCATTGGAAGCGGTGCTCGTCCGGGGGGAGGGCCGCCCGCCGGAGGACCTGCAGCCTCCGCAGGCGTTGCGGCAGCCCGTCCCGGTGGAATGCGGGGGCTGACCAGCACCACCTTCACCGAGATGATGTTCAGCGATCTGATTCCGATGGTCGAGAAGAACTACCGCGTCGCTCCGGGCCGCGAGAACCGTGCCATGGCCGGCCTGTCGATGGGTGGCATGCAGACTTTCACGACCGGCTTGCAGAACCTCGACAAGTTCGCCTACCTGGGTGGATTCAGCGGCAGCTGCGGCGGACGAGGCACGTTTGATCCCAAGACCAGCTGCAGCGGCGCCTTTGCCGATTCGTCAGAGTTCAACAAGAAGGTCAAGCTGCTGTTCCTCTCCACCGGCTCCGTAGAAGGTCCGGGCGTAAAGAACTTCAGCGATGCGCTTACCCAGGCGGGAATTCACAACGTGTACTTCGAGTCTCCAGGGACTGCACATGAATGGCTAACCTGGCGGCGAGCCTTGCAGGATTTCGCACCAAGACTTTTTCGATGAGAGCGGCGGACCCTAAAACTCGGGCGCGACGGTTTACGGCATGATGTTCGCCGTGTGCACGTAGCACTTAACGTAATCGGACGAATTGTGTGTCTGCCGTAGCAATGCACGTGCAAAAAACTCGGAATCTGCAAAGGTCCACTAATGAATATATTCAGTAAAACCGCAAGGCTGGGGGTGGGCGTGTTGGCCCTGCTGACAGTTTCAGTCGTCTCCTCTATCTCTGCTAGTGCGGCTTCTCAGGCTCCCCCCGAGCCGCCCTCCGCGGCTCGGAGCGGAGGACCTGCCAATGCAGTTCCTCTTTCCGGGCCCAACGGACCGCAGCCGGTTGGGCCGCCTGGAGGTTTTGGCATGGGACGGCTTCCACCTGATGCCAAAGCAGCCGCTGCTCCACATACCATGTCACCGTACTTCGTACCGGCCACAAACGGCCCCAAGGCGCCGGACGCCGACGGCTTCCTTCAGCGTTGGCTCATTTTGGAACCGATCAATAAGCCGAACCGCAGCAACACCGTCTTTACGGACACCTATGTGCGTAAGACTCTGACCACGGAATATTTCCCTGACCAGATGACCGCAGTTCCTAAAAGCGGCGACAAGGTCACGGTCGGCGACCAGCAGCTAACCTGGCATTCTGTGGATGCGACGAACTTCGACGCGAAGCTCTTCAACTTCGCCTACGGCCTCAACAAGCAAACCTATGGGGTCATCTTCTGGGCCGTGACCATCGTCAACAGCCCGCGCGAGAGGAAGGACGTCCGTCTGGCCGTCGGCTCAAACGGTGCGTCCATGTGGTGGCTGAACGGCAGCGACGTCGTCGATCTATTCAACGACCGTCGCATGGTGATGGACGACGTGGTCTCACGGCCGCTCACCCTCAATAAGGGGAAGAATGTCCTTCGCGGCGCCGTCATCAACGGTCCAGGTCTGAGCGATTTCTGTCTCCGCTTTATCGATGAAAATGGCAACCCAGTGAAGGACATCACCACCAGCCTTCAATAGCCCCCGATGCCAAACGTACGCCAGCGCTCTGACCTCTATCGCACTTTCCTGGAGTTAGCATGAAATTCTTAATTCGGGTCGCATCGCTTCTTAGTTTGCTCTCAGTGTCCCTGCCACATTCAGCCATTGCGCTGAACGGGGACCCGTATATTCATGACCCTTCAACCGTCGCATACGATAACGGCAAGTATTACGTCTTCGGCACCGGCGGCGGTGGATTGATTTCTGACGATGGCGGCTGGACCTGGCACAGCGGCGCGGTAAGGCCCGGTGGAGGAGTGGCACCGGACATCATTAAGATCGGCGGGCGTTACTACGTTACTTACGCCACAGGGGGCGGAGGCATGTCGGGCGGCCACGCCAGCAACGTCCATGTCATGTGGAGCAAGACGCTCGATCCCAAAAGTCCGGACTTCGCCTTCCACGATGACACCATCGTCGCCAGGACCAACGGAATCGAGGATGCAGATGCGATCGATCCCTCCTTCCTCTACGTCGACGGCCACCTCTGGATCAGCTACGGCACGTACTTCGGCTCCATCTGCGTCCTCGAACTCGATCCCAAGACCGGCAAGGCGCTGCCCATCAGCAAGCCAGTGGACGTGGCGATCGACATGGAGGCCACCGACCTCATCTATAAAGAGGGGTGGTATTACCTGCTGGGGACTCACGGCACCTGCTGCGATGGTGCCAACTCCACCTACAACATCCGAGTGGGTCGCGCCAAAAAGGTAACTGGCCCTTATGTTGACAACATGGGTGTCCCGCTGCTCAAGGGTGGTGGCAAGCTGGTAGTCGGCGCGAGTGGGCGTTATATGGGCCCCGGTCACTTCGGCCGTCTAATCCTCGGCGATGATGTGGAGAAATTTTCGTGTCATTACGAAGCAGACCTTGATCGTAGCGGCCGCAGCGTGCTCGATATCCGTCCCCTCCTGTGGAAGGACGGATGGCCTGTCGGCGGCGATAACTTTCAGGGCGGCACATTCGAGATTCAGTCCCAGCGCAGCGGCGGTGCCTTGGAACTGGGCGTTGACTTTGTGCGCATGGCGGGAAACCGCGGCTTCGGTGGCGGACCGGGAGGCGGACCACGCCCCGCCGCTGGTAACGGAGCGGCCGGTGCTGCTCCCGGCGCACCCGCAGCAGGTGGGCCAGGAGCTGGCGGCAGCTTCGGTGGCGGCCGGAATGCCCCCGGCCCGGTGGCGCCAGTGCCGAATCAGCAGCTCTCGCAGGTAGAGTCGGCCTGGCCGCCCGGTAACATTGAGCTCCGCCTCGACGACTACATGGTTCGTCCTAACCAGGAGTGGACCATTACGCCGGTCGCCAACGTCGGCGGCTACCTCGGCCAGCCCTTCTTCAAGATCACCATAGCCGGCACCGAACGCGCGCTCGCCACAACCCCGGACGGCCAGGTAGTCGCGGTGCCCGCCTACACAGGTGCGCCTGAGCAGCTTTGGCAGATTGATCAGTTGATCGACGGCACCTACCGCATTCAGCCCAAGGTCATGTCCGATCCCAACGGACCTGTCGTTCTCAGCGCAATTGGCGCCAGCACGCCCGCTCTCGTCAAATTCGAGCCCAAGAGCGACAGGTCGCGTTGGAACTTCAGAACCCCCTAAGGTCGATAGACTCGTCTCACCGATGTCTCGCTGAAGTTTCGATGTAGCGGGTCGCCTCGCTGGATCGCGCATCAGAGAACTTGGCAGATTGAGTGGAACTCGCTTCGTTCGCGAGGATTGGTGGGAGAACTCGCTAATCCTCTGGCGAACTGTGTGCAGCGGCATCCTCTTTCTCATAGGAAATGCGGTCAGCGGACAGGGCACCCGCGCATTTCGGAATCAAGCCTGAGATGAGCAGGGCTCCAGCCATCAACAGGAACCCGCCAGGGTCGATACTGACGTGTGCATTGGCGACTCCAATCAGCCAGGTTCCAAAGAATCCTCCGAGCGCTCCGCTGCTGTTGATGTAGGCCGTGATCTCGCCCGCGATGTTGGCGGGCACAAGCTCCGGGATGCTCGCGAAGAATGGGCCATAAGGCGCGTACATCGCGCCGCAGGCCAAAATAAGGCAAAGGAAGTTGGCTTTGAAGCCGGATGCCTGCGTGGCAAAGCACCCGAGAAAAGCAACTCCGGCCACACAGAGAAATGGCCACACAAACTTGTGTCGCACCGCGGAATGATCCGCGAAATACGAATTGACGAGCATCATCCCGATCGCAAACAAATAAGGAACGGCACTGAGCAGGCCGGTGGTTCCCATGTCCGACGTACCCCGCCGGATAATGGTCGGCAGCCACAGAACGAAGCCGTACATTCCGAAGCTCCAGAAAAAATACTGGATACACAGCAGTATCACGCTGGGATGACGCAACGCTGCCATGGCGCCCATGGTCGACGGCAACACGCACGGCTCGCTGTCCAACTGATCTCGCAATGCCGCGCGTTCCGCGGCAGGAAGCCATGTTGCGTCCTCCGGGCGATCCCGTACCAGGTAAAGCCACACGACACTCCACACCATCGAAGGTAGCCCTTCGAGGATGAACGTCTTTTGCCACCCGAAGTGTCGGATAAGGTAGCCCGATACGACCGACATCCAAAGCACAGTCACTGGATTCCCGAGGATGAGCACGGCGTTGGCCCGTGAGCGCTCCTTCCGTGTAAACCACTGCATCAGCAGCATTAGCATGGCCGGCAGAATGAAGCTCTCGGCCACGCCGAGCAGCAGGCGGTCGACTGCAAGCAGCCAGAATTGGCGGATCACTCCCGTCAACGCCGCCAGTACACCCCATGCCATCAGCGCCACAGCCACCAGCAACCGGGGCCCGACGCGACGGGCGAGCGCCGTGCCCGGGACCATGAAGAGGAGATATCCGAGAAAGAAGAGCGCGCCCAGCAACGCAGCCCTGTCTTTGCTGATGTTCAATGTTGCCGCAAGGCCCGCGGCAGCCCCAAACCCGTAGTTGGACCGATCCAGGTAGGCAAGACTATAAGATAGGAACACCGCTGGCAGGACGCGGAGCCAGCGATGTCCCAATCGAGAGGCCATTCAATAAACCTTCTTCGGAAGCAACCAGACAACCGCGCCAGCTTGCTTGACGCCAGACGCAACCACGCGTTTACGAGCTTGGCAAATGCAAACGCATCTTGAGTGAAGGCGGGACTCTTCCATCCCGCCTAGAACTCATACTTGGCTGCCAGCTGCAGCGTGCGCATGCCGCCAGCGTTAACCTGACCGAAGCTGGAGGAGGTATAGGTAATATTGGGTGTCGTCCAGTTGGGGTGGTTGAGCGTATTGAATGTCTCAAAGCGGATCGCGAACTGGTGTTTCTCGTTGTAGGGCATTGCGAAGTTCTTGTGGACCGACGCATCGACATTGGTGAAGCCCGGACCAGAGAAGCTACCGCGCGTGGCATTGCCGAACAGTCCCCCCACATTGGTGCCGCCAACGACCAGGCCAGGCTGCGAGTAGGCCGCCTTGTTCGCACAGTTATCGACCGTCTTCGTATTGCACGGCATATACGGACTGACCCCAGTCTGGTTGGGCCGGTCGAAGTTGCCGAAAGGAGACGCGATACCCGAATTGTCTAGGCCATACTGCGGGGTCGCGACGGCGCCGGTCTGATGGGAAAACGTGCCGCTAATCTGCCAACCTCCGATCAGAGCATTGACGGCTTTATTGGTTACACGCAGCATCTTGTCGGGCCCGATGGGCAACAGGTAGACTCCCGAAACAACAACGCGATTGCGGACGTCGAACGCTGATGGACCATATTCGCAGGGGACGCAAAAGCTGTTCTGCGGATATAGCAGGTCATTCCCTTGGCTGCGGATGCCGCTGGTGTCGTCCAGAGATTTGGAATAGGTATACGACGCGATCAGGTCTACGCCTCCGCTAAAGCGCCGGTTGACTTTAAATGAGCCGGAATTGTAGTTACCGGTGCCTTCGTCATGAACAAACTGGATGCCTTGGGGCGAGCTGGATGTGGAATTGAAGGGAGTCCGGGATCCTACCGTAGTTTTGGTCGTCCCGAGATAACCGAAGGGGGTCACCTGGTTTGCGTTCAAGAAGCCGTAAAGGTGGCGGCTCAAAGCCCCTTGGTATCCCATCTCAAGCGACCAGTTCTTGCCCACCTGCTGCTGAATGTTGAGCAGCATCTGCTCCGTATAACTGGTGTGATGGTTGACAGCATTCGCGTACCAGACGGTGGTCACTGGAAGCGTTGAAATCGTGCCAGGGCTTGAAAAAGGAGACACGTTGGCCCAGGTCAGCGAGGATGGACTACCTTGTGATGTCGAGTTCGAGTTTGTATAACTTACGCGCCCTGCGATGTTGCGCGCCATGTCGAAGTAGGCATTGCCGATGTCTTGCGTATAGAAGATGCCGTAGCCCGCTCGGATCACGGTCTTGGCGTTTGGCGAGTAGGATAGTCCGAACCGCGGCGCAAAGTTTGTGTACTTGGTATTCATCATCGGTCCGCTGGGAAGCGTGCCATTGCTACAGGTCGGCGACGGTCCCGCGGTGGTCCAGACGAAGGGGAGCCCCTGATAGACGTTTGCCGGCGTGCAGTTACCCTGGCGCACCGGGTAAGGCCATTGGCTCGTCGGATAAGTTGTGCTCGTATCCCCTACCTTCGGAAACACCGGGATAACCGTGTTGAAGAGGTTGCCTAGTGTGTCGGTCCACGGAGGGGTCAGCTCATACCTGAGACCTACCGAGACCGTCACATTCGGGCTGATCCTGTAGGTGTCGTCGACGTACGCAGCTTCTACGTTACGCAAATAGTTCGCATACGCTGGAGCCAACGCAACCGTCGAAGACTGGATATCTCCCAACAGAAGATCGGCCAGGGCATCGCCGCCGGTCAGGGTGCTGCCGTTATAGAACGACGAAGTCAGAGGCTCGCTGGTGAACTGGCCGCGCAGGAACTGGTTCCCGAATTGATTGAAGTTCTGCCGGTTGTACTCGAAGCCGAGCCGCAGCGAGTGCTTGCCCTTAACCAAGGTGACGTTGTCCACGATCTGCCATATGGGATCGGTGACCACGTACGGCGTGTCTCCGCCCTGGTCGCCAAAGCTGGTCCAGATGTTTGGAGTTGTCCCGGTCAGCCCCCCCGAGTTCGGTCCATTGGCGAAACTCATTGACGGAATGCCCCATTGGGCCGGGGGCCCACCGGGGAGGCCGGGGATACCGAGCCCATCAACCACATCCTTGGTATATGACTGTAATGGCGCCAGGGAATTGAAGAAGTGGCTGAACCCATACCGCGCTTCGTTGACGATGCTCGGGCTGAAGCTATGCGTGAAGGAGCCCATGTACTGGTAGTACTGGGTGATGGTCTTGCTGCCCGCTCCCAGCAGTCCCGTGGACGTATTGTCTTCATTTCCCGCGCTGTAGCGGAAGGAAAACTGCGACTTTGCGGACATGTTGTAGTCGCCGCGGACGGTCAGGCTCTGCCGGTTGAAGGGGCTCGTGGTGCTATAGGTGTAGTTAGGAATGGCACTACAAGCGGAATTGGGCTTCGAGCAAAGGTATGTCGGCGCCGACGGGGCTGTTCCAAGGTAGGTCAGCAGGGCTGTCGATTGCGACGCAATTTTGTTGGAAGGAATGGTGTTGTTCGCGAAAGGGGCGTGCGTCGTCGGGTCGTAAATGGTAACCGGGACGTTGTGAACTACCCCGGCAGCATCCTCATATTGATAGGAGTAGCCTTGAAAGTTGCCGCCGACCATCCCGGCCGTGGGCACGACCGCTGTGGCATTGTTGTTGGTGGAACGCGTTCTATACCACTCGTCGTCGACCATGAAGAAGAACTTGTCTTTACCGTTGAAGACCTTGGGAATCCAGATCGGACCGTCTAACTCGAACCCGAAGTCGTTGTATTTGAACGGAGTGACAGATTCTATAGCGCCGGCCGCATGGCGCTCCGGGAACCAGTAGGGTTTTGCATCCACGACGTTGTTCCGGATGAACTCATAAGCGCTGCCGTGAAAGGTGTTCGTGCCGCTCTTGCTAAGCACGTTGACCTGGGACGCTTCGTGGCCGTATTCCGCCGAGTAGACGCCAGTCTGGACTTTGAACTCCTGAATGCCGTCCAATGACGGTAACCCGACATAGGTGTTGAAGTCGGGATCGGTATTGTTCACACCGTCCAACGTGTAGTAATCGAACATAATGCGCTGGCCGCCGACCGATATGGATTGGCTGGCGCGATCGCCGCCCAGACGACTGCTCGCCTGCCCGGATCCTGGCGAGAGCGTGTTGACGTTGGATGCGAGCGCGACAAGGCTCAGGTAGTTTCTGCCGTTGGGTAGCGGCAGTTCGTTGATCTCCGCGTTCTCCACTACTGTGCCTAAGGTAGCGTTATCCGACTGCAACAGGGCCCCCAATGTGGTGACCTCGATGGACTGCGTGACATCGCCTATCTGAAGCGTAAAATTCTGCCGCACAGACTGCTGCACCTGGACTTCAAAGCTGTCACTCTGAGCTTCCTTGAACCCCACATGCTTGGCCTGAAGGGTGTAACTGCCAGGTGGCACTTCGGCAAAGGTGTAATCACCCGCCTGCGTCGTCACCGTCTGGCGGACGGCTGCGGTTCCAGTCTCCGTCAAGGTAACTTCCACCCCAGGCATATCGGCCCCGGTGAAGTCGGCAATGTGCCCCGATACTCCTCCCTCCGTCTGCGCTGCCGCCCCCCGGGTGAGCGTAAGCGTAAGAGCGAGCAGGAAACCAAATGCCAAGAGCTTCATCGTTCTTTTGAACATTGAAAACCCACCTTGTTTTGAGATGCGAATCAAATTACATGGGAGAAACGTTTACCAGCAGAACCTGGAGGTTTGCGTGTCCGCTCGAGCTTGGAGGACCCAACATTTTTCGCCTGGATTACGATCTCTCGCCCGCCGTCAACAAGCTCACGAAGCAACGAGATAGTAGCCGCTTAATCGGAGAATTGAAAAGTGCAATTATTCGTTTATAACTAATCGAGAATCTAGATTGATGGACCTAGACGCATCCTATACCGACCTCGTCTTGACAATCGAAGATCAGGTGCTTACTCTCATGCCCGCGCCATTTTTTTCGAGTCGCGAAAAGATTAACAGGGGTCCGGCCGGTCGTATCGCCGGTTACCCCCCATTCGGCCCTCGAGGCAAAAAGGAAGGTGTTTTCTTTATGGCGCAGTTCTCCAGAAGATCCCTGATGAAAGCCGCCGCGCTGCCGGCGCTCGGCACCTTCGCGCTACCCAGTCTCGCGGCTGCAATTGAAGCCAGCAGCGCGCCGCAGCAGCGCCCAAAATTGAAGATCACCGACGTGCGTACCGCCCAGGTCAACGTGCACGGGCCACAGACCCACATTCGTATCTATACCGACCAGGGAATCTTCGGGCAGGGCGAATCGACCGACGCAGCCGTGGGAACCACTTCCCTGGTGAAGAGCTGGCGCCGCATGCTGGTTGGGCAGAATCCCCTGAACGTCGAGGCGATTTGGGAGAGAATCCGGACAACGGGAATCTTCGCGGGTGCGCAGGGAGGACAGTACGTTACGGCGCTGACAGGCGTCGAGATCGCATTGTGGGACCTCGCAGGCAAGGCGCTCGGGCTTCCCATCTATCAACTTCTCGGCGGTAAGTTCCGGGATAAGGTCCGCATCTACTGCGATTCCGATATGGACAACCCCGTCGGGGCCGAGAGCGATAGAAAACTTCCCTGGATCAAGAGCAAAGGCTTCACTGCGATGAAGATCGACCTCGACGACGCGCGCGACCCCGCGCGGTTCGATTCAGTGAATTGGACGGCTAGTAACGGCGAGATCGACCGGATGGTGAAATGGGTGTCTCACGTGCGCGAGTCGATTCCGAAAGAGATGGATCTGGCGTGCGATATGCACGGCAGGTATGACGCGCCAACCGGAAAGAAGGTCGCCAAAGAGCTCGAGCCCTTTAAGCTGTTGTGGCTGGAAGAGCCAGTACCACCCGAAGACGTCGACGCCATGACGGATATCCGCCACTCGACCTCAACCCCCATCTGCTGCGGCGAGAACCTTTACATGCGCTGGGGCTATACCCAGCTTCTGCAGAAGCAGGCCGCCGATATCATCATGCCGGACATCCAGAAGTGCGGAGGTCTCGCCGAGGCCAAGAAGATCGCCAACATGGCCCAAGCTTATTACATCCCCTTCGCTCCCCACTGCGTTGTCTCGCCCATCGGGCAGATGGCCTCGGCGCATGTCTGTGCTGCCGTACCCAATTTCCTGGTATGTGAATGGCATTGGATCAATCACATGGACGTATGGACTACCTGGGTAAAAGAGGGGGAGATCATCGTCGACGGTCACATCACCCTGACAGACAAGGCTGGCATTGGGGTAGAGATGGATGAGGACGCGGCAAAGAAAGCTCAGATTGCAGGCACCCCCTGGTTTGAAGCGAACGCTTGAGTTTTGTCGAAGGAGACCGTCGGTCATGATGAATTGGAGATGGGGTCGCGCGACCGCGGCCGCGGCATTCGGAGTGGCGATGCTTGCCGTCGCTCCCACTCTTACGGCGCAGCAAGAGTTCTTTACCGCTCAAGACGTCATCAAGTACACGCCGGACTGGAAGGGCGAGAGGTTCCCCGATGGCAGACCGAAGGTCCCCGACGACATCCTCGACCGGATGAAGAACGTGACGCTTGAGGAGGCGTGGGCGACGCTGCAGGGCGCGTGCTTCAATCACCAGTATGAGGACGGCTGGCTCTCCATTCATCCCGACCAAGTGCTGGTGGGCCGTGCTCTAACCGCTGTCTGGATGCCGGGCAGGCCTGACATTCAGAAGGTGATCGAGCAGGATCAGGCGAAGAACCGGCAGGGCGCGATGAACGCCTGGCCGGTGGATATGCTGCAGCCGCGCGACGTTTATGTGGCGGACCACTTCGGGCTGAAGGTGGACGGACCGTCGATTGGCGACAATGTGGGAAACGCCATCTACGCGCGGTCGGGCAACGGTATTGTGTATGATGGCGCGGTACGCGACATCAATGGTCTGGATGAGCTGAAGAACTTCACCTCCTTCGTCCGCTACTACGACCCTTCACATCACTTCGGTTCGTTGTCGACAGGGCAGCGGCTGAACTCCACCATGGTGAGCATCAACGGGCCGACGCGGATTGGCCATGCACTGGTTATGCCAGGCGACGTTGTCCTCGGCCGCAACGGGGGAGTAATCTTCATCCCCGCCCAGCTTGCTGAGCGAGTAGTACAGCAATCTGAACGCACGCGGCTGCGGGACATCTTCGGCCATCAACGGCTGGAGGAGAAGAAGTACACTGCCGGACAGATCGACGCCCGCTGGACGCAGGAGATCGAGGCCGACTACCGCAGCTGGCTCAAGGAGAACGAGAACAAGCTGACCGTACCGGCCGAGGAGATCGAAAAAATATTGCAAGAGCCTACACCGGGGTCGCGCCCGACCGGCGCAGCCGCGGGTGGACCGCCAGCCGCGCGGCTAAGTGCTTGTGGAAATTAGCTGAAATATCAGGAAACAATGTCAGGAATGGAAGCCTGCAAGTTGCAAGTTAGAGTAACTCGCCGGAAGCTAGATTCTTCCAAATTGCTTAACGGCTTCAACAATCGAGTGGAACTTCTCAATAAACGGATAGGTGGAGTGCTCCTTGTTGTCCAGCGACTGGGCCAGCAGGAGCACATCCACCGCCTTCGCTCGCGGAACCACCACCACGCCGTCCGCGTCTGCCACCACAATATCGTTCGGTGCGACGTCCATTCCGTCACAGACGATCGGAACATTCATCGCAGCAAACCGATAATGCCCTACCGCTGTAGACGGCACCACGCCCGTTGAATAAACCGGAAAGTTGATCCGAGTCAGCTGCGGAAGATCGCGCACGCCTCCTCCGATCACTGCGCCGGCAAACCCGCGCGAGTACATGGCCGTCCCCATCAGGCCGCCCATCCCCGCAATATCGTCGCCGTCCTCAATCTGCATCACGTAGACGGATCCCTGCCCGCCCCTGTCGATCGCCTCCAGCATTCCGTTCAGCGCAGTTGAATCGGCACCCTCCTGTTTCACCAGCTTCACTGTCAGAGCAGTCCCGGCAAACTTCGCCGGAAAGATCGGCCGCATGTGATGTGACAAATACCGTTTCTGACGGAGAAGCTGTTCCGCCGCATCCGAGACCGACGCAACCTCCACGTGGCGATACGCCTCCAGCATGGAGGCCGGTTCGGCTGCATAATCCGCGGCCGTCTTCCCGGTGTCCGCATGGACGACAACCGTCACCGTCAACAACGCGCCGCAAATACAAGACCCAACCAAGCCCGCAATCAGCCGTTTCGAAGTCGACATTGGCATTCTGTACCTCCCGGTAGCTTGACATCACACGCCTCAGGTGCAAAGCCTCCTGCGGATGCAGGGAAACACCAAAACGACCGCACCTATATCGGAGGTTGATGCCTCCGAGAGCGCTGCGGCTCACTTACCGCCTTCGCTCAGCCGCAACGTGATGTTCTTCAGGGGTTTGTCGTCCGCCCCCAGCAAGCGAGCGCAGAAGTCCGTGGCTCCCCCGCCGTTCACCACTGCGGCACGGATGACGTTCGAGCCCTTCTTGAGGGTAAGGCGTCTGGAGACGCCATCGTCGATGACCGTCTGGCGATCGCCGTATATGCCAATAACCTCCTGACCATTCAGCCACCACACGGAAGCGGCATTCGAACCGATGGCCAGGCGCACGTTCTGCATCTCTTGCGGACTGTCGACGATGGCGACGACCCAGAAGAGCACATTGCTTGTGTCCTTTCCGAGTGCGCGCGCGAATTGGTAAAGATCGAAGTTGTAATTCTTCGTGTCTTCGGCGTGCCACGTGAGTTCTGCCCCCCCGACGTTCACCTTGTCGCCGTCGTGCGGGATAACGGTGAATTGATCGCGAAAGTACTCCTTCTTCACCTCCTCCTTCACCGCTTTCTGAGTCAGGGCGTTGGCGGGAATCGGCTCCAGAATCATCCAGCGCTGAAGGAAGCCGTCAGCACTAGGGAGTTTCGCCGCCGATACGGGTTTCATTAGAGTATCCGCCGGAACGATCGGCGGACGCGGATCCTGGGCTACTGCATACGATGGGAGGATCGTAGCCAGAATTGACGAGCCGACCAAAGCCGTAAGGGCAGCTGCGCGGGGTTTGCGAAACGAATTCATAGAAAACCGATGTTGGAGCCTTCGACCAGGTTGATTGTCACGAGCCAATAGAAGTTCAAGGTGTTTTGAGCAACCAGCGTTGTTTGTCGCTCTTCGGATTGAATTTCTCCAGCGTTGCGAAACTGCTGCCGATCGCGGAAAGAGCAAGCACCTGCATGGAGTGGGGAAGGGCCTTGGGCATGATGCGCCAGGAGCCGTCGGCAAGTTCGTCGAGACGCCACAACTGTTCCGGGCCACCAGTGAAGGAGGGTACGACGACCAATTCCGCATCTTCAGAAGCCGCCAGTACTCGGTCCGTACCGGCGATGGTGATCTTGAAATAGGGCGAACCAAGATATCCGCCGGCGTTGGGGACGGGAGTGATGGTCCACTTCTGCTGCGCCTGGCACAGGTAGTTTCCCATACGCAGGTTGATGTCCCCTGCAGGCCAGTTCATCGAAACCTGTGCAGCCTCCTGAGGCGGAATCGGAGCACCCGTACCGGCGAACAGACCTCCACCGCCACTACCGGGCCCACCTGCACCCGGACCAGCTCCGCCTGGTCGCGGCGCACCTGGCGGCCGAGGCCCTCGCGTTTGGCGTCCGCCGACGGGAACTCCTTCCACGTCGAGTTCAATCGCAGTCGCGGTGTTCACGGACTCAATCTCATATGTGCCTTGCTTCGCATTCTCGCCGGCTACAGGCCAGCCATCCTTCCACAGCAGCGGGCGGATGTCGAGCACACTCGCACCACCGCGCTCGAGATCGGACTCCCAATGCATCGAGAACTTCTGCACGCCGTCGCCAAGATCGAGCAGCCCGAAATGGCCGGGACCGATATAGCGGCCGCCCGAACCGATCAACTGCTTTCCGCCGCCGAGGAGCATGTCCTTGCCATCGTGGTCCAGGTAAGGACCGGTGACCGTCTTGGAACGGCCCATGCGGATGTTGTAGCCAGAGTCAGCGCCGCGACAGCAACTGCCGTGCGTGTCCAGCAGATAGTACCAGCCGTCGTGGTACATCATGTCGGATGCCTCGCCATTGATCGCGATATTGCGTGGCGGGACATTTGGGTTCAGGCGCTTGCCGTTCTTCGGGTTGAGTTCGACCAGGCGAATGTAGCCGAAATACGACCCGTAGGTGAGCCACAGTCTGCCGGTCGTAGGATCGTGAAAGAGGCCAGGATCGATAGCGTTTGACTCTTCTACACCGTTCGACGAGGCGACCACACCACCTTCTTCCCACTTATAGTCGGGAGAATCGGGATCGAGCGTCTTGCTCGAGATCATGTTGATTGCGGCGTGAGGCTGCCCACCGGTGTTTGCGGCCACGTACACGTAGTAGCGATCGCCGAGATGGATCACGTCGGGCGCCAGTCCTCTACGCGGAAGGGTAGCGCCGCGGCGCCACGTCCAGCCGTCGTCGGACACCAATCCGGTTCCCCCGGTGCCCCAGGTGTAGTACTTGCCATCGCACTCTACGATTGTGGACGGGTCATGGATCCCGATCTGCCCGTCCAGCGCAAATGCAATCGAGGAAACGATGACGGTTGCCACAAACACGAGCTTTTCCAGCCTGCTGGTTGTTGGGCGCATACCAATTCCGGGGATGGTATCAAGTGAAAATACGAGTGTCAAAAAAATGATTTATCGTGTTGTTCGGCCAGAGATGCGACGAGGCTCTCGCCTCGTTCTCAACCGGAGGAATCGTCGATATCGCTGGAGGCAACCTAGTCGCCATGGAGATTTATGTTATGACTCAAATGATTCCGAGACTGTTTCTCGCTGTGCTGCTGGTCCTCTGCCCGGAGTTCGCCGCCGCACAGCGTGCCCCCATCCCCCAGCAGCTCACCTTCACGCCCTACCATTCCACCGGAATCTACAAAATCGGCGAGACCGTCGGCTGGACGGTCGCTCCTGGCCCCGTCACGCCTACTTATTCGTACAAATACACCGTCCGCCGGAACAATAATGTCGTCCTTAAGGAAGGCGAGATCGACCTCTCCTCAGGCAAGGACACGATTGAGATAAAAGGCGATCAGCCGGAGATGATCTACGTCGCCATCGAGCCCTATGCCGTTCTTCCCTCCGCCGCACCCGCAGATGACGCCGCCGCCGCTGCGATCCAGCCCCCCAACCCGACACCTACCAACGCCGCATCTCCCTCCGTCACCGCCGCAGCTGCCGGCGTTGCACCCACCCGCTCTCCCTACACTGGCGGCAACACTGGCCGCAACAATGGCCTCTACGCCGTCGGCGCCGCCGTAGCTCCGCTGCAGATCAGCCTCGATGCCGCGCGCCCCGGCGACTTCGACGCCTTCTGGAACGCCAAGCTTGCCGAACAGGCCAAGATTCCCATCAACCCCGTCCTCACCCCGGCCCAAAGCGACTTACCCGGGGTCGAGTTGAGCATCTTCACCCTGGATGCCTTCGGCTCCAAGACCCACGGCTACGTCGCCAAACCCGCCAGGGACGGCAAGTTCCCTGCCCTGATCCAACTGCAGTACGCCGGCGTCTACGCCCTCAACGCTCGCATGGATGAGCAGCGCGCGGCCTCCGGATGGCTTGTCATTAACGTCGACTCCCACGACAAGCAACCCAACGACCCCTCCGGCGGCATCCCGCGCGGCTACCAGGCTGTCGGCAACACCGACCGCGAGAAGTCCTACTTCCTCGACATGTATCTGCGCGATTCCCGCGCCCTCGACTACCTCATGACCCGCCCAGACTGGGACGGCAAAACCATCGTCCTCACCGGCGGCAGCATGGGCGGCCAGCAGAGTCTCGTCCTCGCTGGCCTCCGCCCCGAGCCGATCAGCGCCGTGCTCGTCTGCGTCCCCGCTGGAGCCGACACCAATGGCGACCTGCACGGACGCAAAGCCGGCTACCCGAACTGGCCCTCCGACAACCCCGACATCATGAGGACTGCGCTGTACTTCGACCCCGTCAACTTCGCCTCCCACATCAAGGCCCCGGTCATGGCCGGCATGGGCTTCATCGACACCACCGCTCCGCCGGCCGGTATCTGGACTGCGCTCAACCAGATCCCCGGCCCCAAGGAGCCGCTGCCCATGATCCAATCCGAGCACGACAACATGACTCCCCGCGAGGGCCACGCCTGCCCCGCGCGCACCAGCGAGATCCTCGACCAGATGGTGCAGGGAGTTCCCTTTACGCCCCGCAGCCTGGAGCAGGAGACGAAATAAGCGGATGGCCGGCTCAGTTCCCCTCGGTGCGGTCGATCATCACGGTCTGTCGTCGTTGGCATAATCTCCAACGAAGTTCCAGTTCTACGCATGCCTGTTTTCCGCCACGCTTGGAACTCCGTAATCTTCTCTTTTCTCAACGAACTATCTCATTCGCTTCAACTTGTGGCACCACCGGAAGCACAAAGGCTTGACACGCGTTGTATGATTAAAGAAGGGCAAAACAGTGCCCAGCGTCGTGTTCCAACTACATGGGACCGGACCTGGAGCCGTCTACCCGGCTGGGAAAAAAGAAAATGCAACCACTCCAAATCTGCACACGGTCCTCTGGGCCTATTCGACTCGCGGGGTATCCAATTCGAATCAATTGCGTATCTCGATTCGAATCGAAATCCTTTAGAAGACGTATTT
>Ga0207416_1001300_pt1 | contig 34667 bp, 40 predicted proteins | sample PaiPotPPM11metaG_FD_184107 | JGI IMG/M metagenome (GOLD analysis project Ga0207416, IMG submission 184107) | Iron sulfur acid spring bacterial and archeal communities from Banff, Canada, to study Microbial Dark Matter (Phase II) - Paint Pots PPM... ...
ATCCGCGCCTATCTCAAGGGCAAGTCTCCTTCGAGTGCGCATGCCTTTCTGCTTCAGAAGCTTCCCAACGTTGTCGATGTCCGCATCGTTCAGGCGCCCTTCAGCCTTCCCTGGTTGCCCCTTTTCTCATCGCGTATCAACCTCAAGGTCGTGGAGGTCGCGGGCAGCCCGGGCCCTTGAGGATCCTCGCGATCGACCCTGGCAGCCACCGCCTGGGCCTCGCGTTGAGTGATCCGTCGGGTACTGTAGCCCTACCATTACGGGTGCTGGTGCGGCGCTCCGAGCCCGAAGACCTCAAGGAACTGGGTTCGATCGTGAGGGAAAACCAGGTGGAGCTGGTCCTGATGGGACTGCCGCGGATGATGGACGGCTCAATTGATGTGGCCGCTCGCGGTGCGCAGGTATTTGGCGCTAAGGTGAACAGCGCTACGGGTGTTCCAGTCGAGTACTGGGACGAGCGACTGACAACGGTGGCTGCTGAGCGTTTCCTTATCGAGCAGGGAAAACGCCGAGCGCAGCGGCGCCAGGATGTGGACAAGGTGGCGGCCACGTTATTGTTGCAGGGTTACCTCGACTACAGGGGTAGCCGAGGTTCAGGAGGCTGAGATGCCCGACATTCCCGACATGCCCGACAAGAACGGCGAGGTCCAGACCATCGAGCTCGTCAATGAAAAGACCGGCGAGGAAGAGACCTACGTCGTTCATGACGTGGTTGAAATCGAAGGAGAGACCTATTACGTCCTTCAGGCCGAGGCGGATGAGGAAAGGGTCCTCATCCTCAGGCGGGAGGGTGAATCGCTCGTCACGCTCGATGACGAGGAACACGATCGCGTCGTCGATCAGTTAGAGGAGTATGACGACGAAGACGGCCACGACGACGAGGTGGATCGCTAACTGAGCGCGACCGGTCGCCAGCGGCCAAAGCGAAGGGGCGGATGCCTGCCGTGGATCCTCATGCTGCTCTTCTTTTTGCCCGCCCTGATAGGCATTCCAGGATTTCTCGGCTACAACTGGGTCCAACACCAGATTCACAGCCCCGCTAACCCTGGATCAGGTACGGTTCGAATCGTGGTGGTTCCGGGCTCCACCTTTCACGAGGTGACTGACACCCTTCACCGCGCCGGGCTCGTCGACTCGACCCTCGTGTTCGATCTATATGCCAGGTACTACCACCTCGATCGCAACGTGCAGGCGGGTGCCTACGTGATCAGCCGCAACCAGGACATGCCGCAGATCCTGCAGTCACTCCAGACCGCGATACCGGAGGAGGTCTTCATCACCATTCCAGAGGGTTACACGATCCAGAAGACCGCCACCATGCTGGACAAGGGCAGCCTGATCAAAGGAAGCGACTATCTGCAGGTGGCAAAGCAGGGACAGTTCGACTATGACTTCCTCACCAGCCGGCCGCCGGACGGCTCTCTCGAAGGATTTCTCTTTCCGGATACCTACCTGGTTCCCCGAACCGTGACGGCGAAGCAATTGGTCACGCTCCAGCTGGATGCCTTCAAGAAGCTGTGGGACCAGGCGCGCAGGGATCTGGCTGCCAAGCGCAAATTGAATGCCCTGCAGGTGGTGACGATCGCATCGATGATCGAGCGGGAGGCGCGCTTCGATGAAGATCGCCCGCTGGTCGCCAGCGTCATCTACAACCGGCTCGCGGGCGGTTGGCCACTGCAGATCGACGCCACGGTGCTGTACGCGAAAGGTGTCTGGCAGTCGACCGTGACGCTCGACGACCTCAAGATCGACTCTCCGTACAACACCTACCTCCACACCGGTCTACCTCCCGGACCGATCGCCAATCCCGGCCTCAAGGCGATCGACGCTGCCCTCAAACCGGCCGACACCGGCTACTTCTTCTACCTATCCGATACCCAGGGTCACAACCATTACGCAAAAACAAACGACGAATTCAATCAGCTCAAAAGACAGTACGGCCTCGGCTAGCGGATCGCGGCTCCTCCTGCTGGGCGAGGCGCCGCTCGATTCGCTACCCGCCACCCTGTACCAGGCGGCCTTCGACGCTGCCGGCCTGCAGGTGGCGTGCGAACCGAGATCGGTCGGCGTCGACGACCTGTCGAAAGTGGTTGCCGGGCTGCGCAACGACGCTGGCGTCATCGGGGCCGCGGTGCTGCGACCACACACAGTTGCCATCCTCCGCATGCTGGACGGGCTGGGGCCCGAGGCGGAGGCCGTCAGGGCCGTGAACGCCGTCAGCCATCGCGCCGGCGGCCTGATTGGCTGGAATACCGATCGACCGGCCTTCTCGATCGCGCTCGAAGACGCCGGATACCAGCCTCGCGGACGGTCCACCCTCGTCCTCGGCGCGGGCGGAGCCGCCCGTGCCGCGGCCGACGCGCTCCGGACGCTTGCCTCGCGGGTCTACATCGCCGGCCAGGACCTGGAGCAGGCACGCTTGCTCTGCCGCGACCTTGACATCAGCCGCGGAGGTCCGACCCCGCTTGGATCGCTCTCACTCGTGGTGCCGAAAGTTGATCTCATCGTCAATGCCACGCCGGTAGGAACCGACGGCGCATCGACTCCGTTTCCAATCGAATGGATTACGCCTACGCAGTTCGTTTTCGACCTGATCTACGATCCGCCTGTCACGCCGCTGGTCCGGGGCGCGCGGGGACGCGGGGCAAGGGCGATCAACGGCCTGACCATGCTGCTACACCAGGGACTGGCGTCCTTCGAGATCTGGACCGGAACCCAGGCGCCGGAAGTCGCGATGCGCGCCGCGCTGGAACGAGCCGTGGTTGGACGGTTGACTCCATGACTTCCGTGCTGCTCGCGATCGGATGGGCGGTGTTGGGCGCGGCAGTGGGCGTCGGCCTCAACTACCTGTCTCGCTGGCTGGCGCGTGTGGAGGAGATCGAATTCAATCAGCAGATGGCGGAGACCGTCCTGATGCCCCTGCTCAACGCGGCGCTGTTTTCCGCCTTTGCCCTGAAGCTGGGGATGCGGCCTGAGCTGCTCATCGATTCCGTTTACGTGGCAATCCTGGTGCAGGTGCTTGCCTTCGACCTGAAGACCCGTTACATTCTCGACCTGGTCATGTTTCCTGCCTGGGTGGTGGCCTTGGCTCTCGCCTTCGTCACCCCCTGGAACCGCCTCCTCACCTGGCCCTGGCCGGACTGGCGCACCGCTCCCGTTGCCGCCGCTATTGCCGGTGGCGTCTTTCTTACGCTCTACCTGGCGGGCCAGCTGATCTTCGGTGCCGAGGCCTTTGGCTTCGGCGACGTCAAGCTGGCCGTCTTTATCGGGATGGCGACCGGCCTCTCCAACCTGCGGATGGCCCATGCCCTGATCGACGGTGTGTTCCTGGGGGGCTTCGTAGCGGTCTTTCTATTGCTCACGAGGATTCGTTCACTCAAACAGGCGGTGCCCTATGGTCCTTTCCTTGCGCTGGGCACGGTGGCCACGCTCTTCATTCAGCCGCCATGAGAGCCGACGATCTTCTCCCCGGGGAGCGTGTGCTCGCCACCGCCCGCCGTCATTGGGTGGTCTTGCTCCGGCCCGTCGCGCTGGTGATCCTGGCCGCCGTGGTGCTGGCCGTCATCGCCGCCGTCCTTCCCCTCAAGGGTGAGCTACGCCTTTTTGCGCTCCTGGGCGTGCTCGTATTTGCCCTGATCGTGCTCAACCTCTACTACCTGGGCTGGCGATCAAATCAGTACATCCTGACCGACCAGCGCGTCATCCTCAACGAAGGTGTCGTCGCCCGTTTCTCCCGCTCGATCGCCATCGATCGCATCCAGGACCTGACGACCTACCAGGGGCTGTGGGCCAGGGCCTGGGGATTCGGTGACATCGAGCTCGAGTCTGCCGGCCGCGATGGCGGCGAATGGCTGCGGACGGTTCCGCGACCCCAGCAGCTTCGCAACGCGATCTTTGCCCAGATGGAGCTTCGGCGCCGGCCAGGCCAGGCACCTTAGCGGGCTCGCCCTGCCCAAACGCTAAAATCCCAAGCCGTACATGGTCAACCCGAGTGATTTCAGAAACGGCATGACGATCGAGTGGGAGGACGGGCTGTGGATCGTGCTCGAGTTCCAGCAGGGTCAGAACGCGCGCGGTGACACTTTTTTCCGCACCAAGCTTAGAAACGTCCGCACCGGCGCCATCATCGATCAGAAATTTCGCGACAAGGACCGGTTCGCCCGGGCTCGAATCGAGAAGGTCGCGATGCAGTACCTTTACAGCGACGGCGACCGCCATTTCTTCATGGACCTCGCCAGCTACGACCAGTTGCCGCTCAACGATGACCAGCTTGGTGACACCTTGAAGTACCTGAAAGAGAATGCCGCGATCTCGGTCCTCATGTACGAGGGGACGCCGCTCGGGGTAGAGCTGCCGACGACCGTGGAGCTGAAGGTCACCGAGACCGCCCCCGGCTTTCGCGGTGATACCGCCGCCGGGGGTGGCAAGCCGGCGAAGGTCGAGACGGGGCTAACTCTCAACGTTCCTTTCTTCGTCAACGAGGGCGACGTGGTCCGGGTCGACACCCGGACGGGCGCCTACGTGGAGCGGGTTTAGTGCCTGCCGACCGCACGCTGGGCTCGGTCAAGGTGGCGAACGAAGTCATCGCCCACATCGCGTCGCTGACTGCGACGCAGGTGCAGGGGATCGTTGGCATGTACCCAGCCCGCGCAAGGGACAACCATCGCATCCTCCCCGCGACGACTTCGTACAAGGGTGTCCGCGTCGAGATGGGGAACGACTCCTTGCAACTCGAGCTGTTTCTGGTGGTCGACTCCTCGGCGCATGTCCCCACCGTTGCCGCGGAGGTGCAGCGGCAGGTGGCGGATGCCATCGACAAGATGCTTGGCCTCGAGGTCAGGCAGGTCAATGTATTCATCGGCGACGTGAGGTTTCCCGGAGACGCGTAGTCGCGTAGCCTTCTGAGCATGGGACGGCGCCACCTGGCCCGCGAGCTTGCCCTGAAGGTTCTCTTCGAGGCCGAAAACAATGGCAGCGATCTCACCGGATCGTTGCAGTACCACGCTGCCGAGGCTCGGGCCGACGCCGATGTAACTCAGTTCGCGGGCGTTCTCGTGTCAGGCGTGATTGAGCACCGCGACGAGATCGACGCGCGGCTGGTGGAGGCTTCCCGGAACTGGGGGCTGGACCAGATGGCGAAGGTCGAAAGAACCCTGCTCCGGATCGCAACCTTCGAGATCGAGTTCTTGCCCAGCGTGCCGCTCAAGGCCGCCATCAACGAGTCGATCGAGCTGGCAAAGACCTTTGGCGGTCCTGACTCGGGAAAGTTCGTCAACGGCATACTCGGCCGTATCGCAGCCGAGAGTTCAGCCCGCAAATCGGCGACTGACCAGGCCGCCACGCCGGGTGCCCCTGTATGACCGGACCCGAGGTCACCAGGCTTGATTACGAAGCCGCTCTGGCTGAACTCGAAAGAACGATTCAGCTGCTGGGTAAAGAGCAGGACGACCTGGCTGAGTCGGTCCGCGTGTACGAGCGCGGGCTCGCGCTGGCGCGGCGTTGCAGCGCCCTTCTGAAGGACGCTGAACGAAGGTTGGGTGAGGTCGCTCCCGCGAACGAGCGGGCACCGGCCCCGTGACCTTACTCAACAACCCGTACTTTGTCGTTCCGCTGATTGCCTGGGCCATCGCCCAGGCGAGCAAGGTGATCTGGGATTCCGTGCTCACCCACCGGTTCAGCGTGCGCAGGCTGGCGACGGCTGGAGGGATGCCCAGCTCGCACAGTGCCCTGGTGGTTTCGATGACCACCATCATCGGCCGCCTCCAGGGAGTCGGGACGCCCCTGTTCGCGCTGGCTCTGATCATGTCGGCGGTCGTCATGTACGACGCCACCGGCGTCAGGCGGGCTGCGGGCCAGCAGGCGATGATCCTGAACCGCCTGATCGACGACCTCTTCATCGCCCACCAGGGGATCCACCAGGAGCGTCTCCGCGAACTGCTCGGACACACGCCGATCGAGGTCATCGCCGGCGCGATCCTTGGGATCGTGATCGGCCTGGGTCTTGGAAGGTGATGGTGGGGGAGAAGGTCCGCCTGGACCAGGCGCTCGTGGTTCAAGGCCTGGTCGCGTCGCGGGAGCGGGCCCAGGCAATGGTCCGTGCCGGGCTGGTGATGGTGAACGGTCAGGCGGCCGACAAGCCCGATCGTCTTGTGGACCCCGGCATAAGCCTGGAACTGCGAGGCTCGGCCGCCTACGTCAGTCGGGGTGGCGAGAAGCTGTCCGCGGCGCTCGACGCCTTCGGCCTCCCTCTGCGCGGCCGCGCCTGCCTCGATGTCGGGGCCTCCACTGGGGGCTTCACCGACGTCCTGCTGCAGCGGGGTGCGGCGTCCGTGATCGCCCTGGACGTCGGCTACGGCCAGCTCGCCTGGACCCTTCGCCAGGATCCCAGGGTCACCGTCCTGGAGCGTGTCAACGTCCGTTATCTCGAGCGATTGCCGTCCGTGGCCGACCTCGGCGTGATCGATGTCTCCTTTATTTCGCTTCGGCTGGTGCTCCCCGCGGTGCGTCGACTGCTGCTCAACCCGGCTGACGTGGTCGCGCTCGTCAAGCCGCAGTTCGAGGTCGGCCGGGGGGCGGTGGGAAAGGGGGGCATTGTCCGTGATGTGGAGCAGCATCGATCAGTGCTCGCCAACCTGTCCGAGTTTGCCCGCCGGTCGGGCTACGAGGTCGCCGGCGAAACCAGCTCACCGATACTGGGAGCGAAGGGTAATCGCGAGTACTTCCTCTACCTTCGGTCACATGACTGACGCCGTCGGTATCGTCTGCCATCCCCGGATCGACATCGGCCAGGGTCCGGTCGTCGAGGCGCGGACACACCTGGAGCGGCACGGGTTTCGGGTTTGGACCTACTGCTCGACCGCGGAGGAACGGCCGGGAGCACTCGATGCGAACCTTGAGGGTACCCGATTGATTGTGAGCATCGGCGGCGACGGCACGCTGCTCTGGACGGCCGAGCAGGCGGCCGCAGCCGCGATCCCCGTGCTGGGCGTCAACGCCGGCAGGCTCGGCTTCTTGACCGAGGTCCGCCTGGCCGACGCCGGTGCAGCACTCGATCGCTGGGCGGCGGGAGACTTCAGCCTCCAGCGACGGGCGATCCTCGAAGCCAGGGTAGGAGATCGTACCTATGTCGCGCTGAACGACGTGGTGGTGCACAAGGGGGCCGAGATCAACTTGATACGGATAGAGGTGCTTGTCGATGGCCAGGAGGCCGGGCGCTTCGATGCCGACGGCGCCATCGTGTCGACCGCGACGGGGTCGACCGGCTATGCGCTGTCCCTCGGCGGTCCAATCCTCCATCCGGAGGTGAAAGCACTCACCTTCCTTCCTCTCAACCCCCACAGCCTCTTCAACCGACCCATCCTTTTGCCCGAGAGCGCGCGGATCACGGTAAGGCTTCCGGACGCTTCGGCCTTTCTCACCTGCGACGGCCAGCGCAGCACGAGCTTGGGGCCGGGCGCGGAAGTGCAGATTGCCTCGCCCGGCGGGGTTGACCTGGTTCGGTTCAAGGACGGTCAGAATTTCTTTACATTGCTGCGCCGCAAGATCCGCTGGGGCCTTCCACTGATCGAGGACATGAGTTGATACTCGAGCTCACCATCCGCAACCTGGCTCTGATCGAGGAGTTGCGGGTGCCCTTCCGTCCCGGACTGAACCTGCTCACAGGGGAGACCGGCTCGGGCAAGTCGATCATCATCGACGCGATGAACCTCGCCCTGGGCGAGCGCGCAAGTGTCGACGCGATTCGCGAGGGCTCGAACCAGGCGTTCGTTGAAGCCGCCTTCGACCTCGGCGGCCGACCAGCCCTGAAGCAGACGGTCGAAGCATCCGGCCACGAGTGCCCGGACGGCGTGATCGTGCTAAGCCGCGAGCTCAACCGAAACGGTCGCAGCCTTTGCCGCATCAACGGGCGCGTCTCGACGGTAGCCCAGTTGAAGGCGATAGCCGATCTGCTGGTCGAGGTGCACGGCCAGCACGAGCACCAATCCGTGCTGATACCGGGCCGGCAACTCGATCTACTCGATGCCTTCGGAGGCGCTGGACTACGCGCACTTCGCGACCAGGTGGGGGCAGCGTATGCCCGCTGGGCTCGGGCGCGCGCGTTGCTCAAGGAAACCGAAGCTGCCGTCCAGGCCGACCAGCGTCAGCTCGACTTCTGGCGTTTCCAGGTTGACGAGATCGCAGCCGTCCGGCCAGAGCCGGCCGAGGAGGAGGCACTCATCCAGGAGCGCCGGCGGGCTCAGCATGCGGAGCGTCTCGGGCGCGCGCTGGAGGGCGTGCGAGAGCTTGACTCGGATGAGGGATCGGCGCTGCATTCGATCTCGGTTGCCATTGAGCGCTTCCGCGGTCTCGAAGGTATCGATGCGGAGCTCGACCAGTTGGCAACGACCCTGGCAGATCTCCTGCTCCAGCTTCGCGAAGCGGGAGTTGTGGCCCGTAGCTTTGGAGACCGATGGCAGCTCGATGCGGCGCGCCTGGAAGCCATCGAGTCGCGCCTGCACCAGCTGGACAGGCTCAAGGCCAAGTACGGCGGTTCCCTGCGGGCGGCCCTCGACGAAGCGGAAGTATTGAGCCAGCGTCTCGATGCGGTGGCCCATCGAGACGATCGCCTTGCAGAACTGGGTGCCGAGGTGGGCCAGCTTGCCGCCGACCTGGCGCAGGCCGCCTTCGCCCTTACTCGCCAGCGCCTCAAGGCTGCCACCCGCCTGCAGCGGACCATGGAGCGAGAGCTGGCGACATTGAATATGCCGGGTGTCCGCTTCACTGTCCCGCTCAGCCAGCAGGAAGAGTCCGATGGCCTTTCGATCGATGGCCGCCGCGTCCGGTGCTCGGCGGGCGGTGTCGACCAGGTCGCGTTCCTGATGGCTGCCAACCCCGGAGAGCCGATGCTGGCGCTCGACCGAGCCGCCTCTGGCGGTGAGCTGTCGCGCGTGATGCTGGCGCTCAAGGCCGTGCTGGCCGACGCCGACGATACTCCGACCCTTATCCTCGACGAGATCGATACCGGTATCGGCGGTGAAACCGCCAACCGCCTCGCAGAGAAAATGTCGGCACTGGCGCGCAGCAAGCAGGTGATCTGCGTCACCCACCTGGCCGCGATCGCCGCCCGAGCCGACCACCACCTGGCGGTGGCCAAGTCGCCTCAGCGGGGCCGGCATGTCACCGGAATTACCGTGCTCGAACCTGAAGAGCGGGTCGACGAGGTCGCTCGCCTGATCGCAGGCGAACGCGTCACCGCGGCTGCCCGCGCCAGCGCGCGCGAGCTGCTGGCGCGGCGATGACGGGAACAGCGATTCACCGCGTCGGCCAGTTCTGGCGCCATAGCTCGGCGCGGGTCAGCCCGGCGGAGACCGCGAGCGCAGAGTCGATCCTCGGGCCAAGCCTGGCCGGCTTCTTCCTCGAGCTGCCGGTAAACGACCAGCGCCATGGCCTCGATGTCCTTCATACCATCGACCGCGCTCTGCCGGATGCCGCGTCGATCCTTCGGCAGGCGGCTCTGCTGCACGACATGGGGAAGGCCGGTGCCGCCCTCTCGGTGCTGGAGAGGAGCCTTACCGTATTTCTCGCGGCTCTGTCGCCTCGTCTGCTCCAGGGTGTCTTGCGGTTGCGCCCGGGGCTCGCCCGGCGATACGCGATCTACGCGGACCATGCCCGGATCGGCGCCGAGCGGCTCCGAGCCGCGGGGGCGATCGAGCTTGCTGCTGTAATCGCCGAGCATCATGCCGCGAAACCACGCTCGGAGGTGACGTCGGCCCTGCAGCGGGCCGACCACGCCAATTGACAGAAGGCGCCCCTCCGGCAGTCGAGCAAGTTCCTATCTACCTCGTGCGCACGGCGGCCTTCGATGGACCGATCGAGCTGCTCCTGAGCCTCGCCCAGCGTTTCGAAGTCGATCTCGGGGCAATCCCCCTGTCCTCACTTACCGACGACTACCTGCGGGCGATCGAACAGAACCGTCCGCCGCTGGACCAACTGGCCGCCTTCCTCGTGATCGGTGCGCGGCTGGTCCAGCTCAAGGCGGCAAGCCTGATGCCGCGGCAGGAGGTGGCGCAAGAGGAGGACCTGCAGGCCTGGGAAGAGGCGATCCGGGGGCGGCTCAGCGAGTACAAGCGATTCAAGGAACTGGCCGAGTCGCTGATGCAACGCCATGCCAGCGGACGCTTTACATTCGCCGGGCTACTCGAGCCGGAGGTGATTCCGCAGGCGCGAGTCCAGGTGAGCCTGGACGCGCTTGCATCTGCCTTCCAGCACGTTCTCGACCGCTTGCCTCCGCCCGACCAGGTCAGCTTCGAGATGGAGCACGTCTCACTGGGCGACAAGATGGAAGAGCTGCGAAGGATGCTGAGCCATCATCCCGAGATGAACTTCAGCGCAGTCTTCAGCCGGAGCCGGACCAGGCTCGAGGCTGTCGTCACCTTCCTCGCTCTGCTCGAGCTGATTAGAATCGGTGAGGTCCGCGTGGTTCAGTCGGAGGCATTCACCGAGATCCAGGTTCGATCACAGGGCAGGAGGGAAGCAGACTCATGAGTATCACCACTGAGGCCGCCGCGGTTGTCAGCGAGGAGTTGGCGATGGCCGCCGCGCTCGAGGCCGTGCTCTTCACTCTGAACCGGCCGGTGACGTTCCTCGAGCTCCAGGAGATCCTGCAGGCGCCCTTGCCGCGGATCGAGGGAGCGGCTGCCTGTCTGAAGGAAGGCCTCGACGGACGCGGGCTCTTCCTCCAGCGTCACCAGGACCAGTTGCAGCTGGTGACGGACCCAACCCAGGCGGATATCGTGCGCCGGGTTCTCCGGCCGGAGTACCCCTCGCGCCTGTCACCCGCAGCCTACGAAACACTCGCCATCATCGCCTACCGTCAGCCTCTGACCCGTGCCCGGATCGAGGAGATACGCGGCGTCAATTGCGAGGCTGTCCTGGAGAGCCTGGAAGAGAAAGGACTGATCACCGAAACCGGCAGGCTCGAGGCTCCGGGAAACCCAAGGCTGTTCGGGACCACCATGAAATTCCTTCAGATCCTCGGCGTCAGCAGCCTGGACGAGTTGCCTCCCTTACCGCAATCCGTCTCAACCAGTTCCTAGCCCGCTCGGGGCTGGCCGCCCGCCGCAAGGCGGACCAGTTGATCGCCGCCGGGCGCGTTAGCGTCAACGGCATGCCGGCAGCGGCCGGGCAAGACGTCACCCCAGGCATCGATGAAGTCCGTTTCGACGGCGAGGTGGTGCGCTCGCCGCAGCAACAGACCTACCTGTTGCTCAACAAGCCAGTCGGAGTGCTGAGCTCGGTAGGTGACGCGCGCGGCAGGGCAACCGTGGTGGATCACCTACCGGCCGACACCGGCCGCGTCTTCCCGGTCGGGCGCCTTGACCTCGACAGCCGCGGTTTGATCCTCCTGACCGACGATGGTGAGCTCGCCTCGAAGTTGATGCACCCGCGCTACCATGTCGAGAAGGAATACGTTGTGGCCATCTCCGGATGCCCTGAAGCGCAGTCGCTTCGCCGGCTGGCCGAGGGCATGGTGGTCAAGGGGGAGAGCTTTGCCCCCGTGACCGTTCGGCTGCTCGAAACGGGGACCAGCCAGTCGCGAGTGCGCATGGTGCTCAAGGAGGGCAAGAGGCGCGAAATCCGGCGCCTCTGGCAGGCGCTCGGTCACCGCGTTCTGGACCTCCAGCGCGTCCGGCTGGACGGGCTCCAGCTTGGCGATCTTCCAGAAGGCTCCTGGCGTCGGTTGGAGAGTCACGAGGTGGCTGCCGTCCGCACGGCCGCTGGGCTCGCATGATCATCGCCATCGACGGACCCGCGGGCTCGGGTAAAACGACTATCGGTCGCCTGGTCGCGCAAGAGTTGGGCTTCGCGCTTGTCGATACCGGGCTCTACTACCGGGCAGTAACCGTAGAGGCTCGTCGGCGCGCGATTGCGAGCAACGACATCGAGGCGCTGGTACGGATGATTTCCGGGCTCGAGATCGCGTTGAACACCGACCCGGGTTCCGGGCAGGCGCAGGTCTCGATCGATGGCCGTGACATCAGCAATGATGCGGTCGACCCGGCGATCGCAGCGCAGCTGGCCGGCATCTCCCAGATTCCCGAAGTTCGGCGGCTGCTGGTCGAGCCGCAGCGCCGGAGCGCCGGAAGCGATGCCGTGGTGCTCGGCCGCGATATCGGCACCGTCATCTTCCCCGAGGCTGACATCAAATTTTTCTTCACCGCACCCGCGGCCGAACGCCTGGCGCGACGGAGGAAGGAGCTTGACAGGGCACGAGGAAGCGCCACGCCGGACGCCGTTCTCGAACAGGAAATAGGAGCCAGGGACCGAGCGGACAGCGAGCGGGAAACCGCACCGTTGCGCGCCGCTCCCGATGCTATAATCGTCGCCACTGAAGGCAAGTCGGTGCGCCAGGTCTTCGACGAGGTGATGCGCCGGCTGCCAAAGCACTGATCGCTTTGAGCTATTCCCTCCTCACGCATCTTGCACGGCTCCTCACTCGTGTCCTGCTTGGTCCGAAGTTCCAGGTACGTGGCCGAGATGGCGTGCCTGCGAGTGGGCCCCTCCTGATCGTATCGAACCACGTCGGGGCGGTCGATCCGGCACTGATCGGGGGTTGGGCTCCCCGTCCGGTCTGGTTCATGGCCAAGGCCGAGCTCTTCCAGGGCCGCTTCGAATGGCTGATGCGTGCCTACCACGCATTTCCCGTCATCCGTCACTCGCCCGACCGCACCGCTCTGCGCCGCGCCTTCGAGGTGCTGAGTGAAGGCAAAGCCCTGGTGCTCTTCCCCGAGGGCCACCGTTCCGAGGACGCAAAACTGCTCCGCGCCGAACCCGGCGCGGGCTTCATCGCCCGCCGCTCGGGCGCGACCGTACTCGCACTGGGGATCACCGGCACGCAGAATGTCCTGCCGCGGCACCAACGCCTGCCCAAACGAGCGCCGGTGTCGATGGTTTTTGGAGGTCCTTTCGGGCTACCCGAGCGCAACCGGGACGGAAGCAAGATGGACCACCAGCAGACCGCCGATTTCTTGATGACAAGGATTGCCGAACTATTGCCGTTTGAATATCGGGGGGCGTACGCTACGCCCGCCGCCACCGCGCAGAGCGTCAACGGATGAAGAAGATCTACGTCCTAGATACGAACGTCCTCTTGCACGATCCGAACGCGATCTTCTCCTTCGAGGACAACGAGATCGTGATTCCGCTGATCGTGATCGAGGAGGTCGACGGGCAGAAGCGCCGCCAGGATGAGGTCGGCCGCCACGCTCGCCTGATCGCTCACCACATGGACGAGCTACGGGCCAAGGGCAAACTGTCAGAAGGGGTAGCGCTCCGCCACGGCGGCACGCTCCGGGTGGAGCTGACCCGGGATGGCAACGGCCACCTTCCGGACGACCTCGATCCGCGTAAGGCCGACAATCAGGTGATCGCGCTGACGCTGCAGTTGCAGGCGGAGCACAAGGACACGCCGGTCATCCTCGTGAGCAAGGACATCAACGTGCGCGTCAAGGCGGACGCTCTAAACCTGCAGGCCCAGGACTACGAGACGGACAAGATGGTGCTCAGAGAGGAGGACCTATACGACGGGATGACCACCCTCCAGGTGTCGCCGGAAGACATCGAGACCTTCAACAAGACGAACATGTTCCAGCCAGCCAACGGCCGACTCTACTGCAACCAGTTCGTCCATTTCAAGTCGCTGAATGGGACCAAGTCGAGCGCCCTCGGGCGCTTCGACTCGGAGTCGCAGCAGGTCGTCGGGCTGGCCCCGATGAAGAAAGAGATCTGGGGCATTCAGCCCAAGAACCTGGGCCAGCGCTTTGCCTTTGACATCCTCCTGGACGACCGGGTGCCGTTCGTCACCATGACCGGCCAGGCGGGCACGGGGAAAACGCTGCTGGCGCTTGCGGCGGGGTTGAGCAAAGTCCTCGACCAGCATCGTTTTCGCCGTCTGCTCGTGACGCGCCCGGTCATCCCCATGGGCAAGGATGTCGGCTACCTTCCGGGTGACAAGGACGAAAAGCTCCGGCCCTGGATGCAGCCGATCTATGACAACCTCGAGTACCTGATGGGTTGCATCTACAAGGAGCAGATGGCCGCGGATATGATCCGGCACATCCAGGACAAGGGCATCTTCGAGGCCGAGGCTCTGACCTATATCCGCGGTCGGAGCATCCCGCAGCAATTCATCATCGTGGACGAAGCTCAGAACCTCACCCCTCACGAGGTCAAGACGATCGTCTCGCGGGCGGGCGAGGGGACCAAGATCGTGCTCACGGGCGATCCCAACCAGATCGACCATCCCTACCTCGACTTCCGCAGCAATGGCCTCTGCTATGCGATCGAGAAGTTCAAAGACAATCCCCTGGCGGGCCATGTCACTCTGACCAAGGGTCAGCGGTCCGAACTGGCCGAGCTCGCCGCCAAGCTCCTCTGAGTCCAGTAACTTAAAGCCAGTGCAACGGACGCTGGTGGCGCTGGACCTGGAGACAACCGGGCTCACTCCGCGACTCGATAGGATCATCGAGGTCGGCGCGGTTCGTTTCCGGGGTGAGGAGGTCCTGGCAACCTTCCAGTCGCTCGTTCGGCCCGAGGTCGGCATTCCGCCCGCGGTCCAGGATCTGACCGGCATCCGCGATGCCGACGTGGCCGCCGCCCCGCTTCCCGAACAGGTGCTCGCCGAACTGATCAATTTCGTCGGCGACAGCCCGGTGGTCGGCCACAGTGGAAGCTTCGATCTCTCTTACCTGGTAGGAGCGGATGGCACCGCCGCTTCCTACGCGCTCTTCGACACGCTGGACCTCGCCCGGATCGTGCTCCCGATGGCACCGAGCCATAGCCTGCCGCACCTCTCGTCCTCCCTTGGACTGACCCACCGCCAGCCACATCGCGCCCTTTCGGACGCGGACGCCGCGCGGCAGCTCTTCATTCATCTCCTGAAGCTCGTGCGCGGATTTCCGCCGGCGCTGCTCGAGCGGATGCTGGCGGCCACCGCCGGATGGGATGACCCGGTGGCCGAATTCCTCAGTGAGGCGGTCGCCGCCGGACCGACCGGGCAGTTGAGCCTGGAGCGCCCGACCTCAGAGGCCAGGCCGGAACCCCGTGTCGGCACACCTTCAACCGATCCCCAGGCGATCAGGGCCTTGCTCGGTCCGGAGGGCCCGATGGCCGAACGGCTCGACGATTACGAGCTTCGTGAGTCTCAGCTGCAGATGACGCTCGCCGTCGCACAGCTCTATAGCCGAGGTGGCCGGCTCGTGGTCGAGGCGGGCCCCGGCACGGGCAAGTCGCTCGCTTACCTGGTTCCGGCCGTTCACCATGCCGTGGCGAGCGGTCAGAGGGTGGTGGTGGCAACCAACACCATCACGCTGCAGGAACAGCTCTATATGAAGGACATACCGTTCCTGCGCAGCTGGCTGCCGTTCGATTTCAAGGCGGCGCTTCTGAAAGGCAGATCGAACTACGTGAGCCTGCGTCGCTGGAACCGTTACCTCAACGCCCCGAGCCGCCGGGCTGATGGCAGCTGGTCCAGCGAGGAGGCTCGCTTCAAGCTTCGCATGCTCGTCTGGTTGGAGCAGACGTCGACTGGCGATCGCTCCGAGATCAAGCTGAATGGGCTCGACGAGCTGTTCTGGCTCCGGGCGGCGTCGACGGCGGACGACTGTCTTGCTCGGCACTGTGATAACTACCGCAACAAGACGTGCTTCTACTGGAATAGCCGTCGCGCCGCCCAGGATGCCGACCTGATCGTCACCAACCACGCCCTGCTTCTGGCTGACGCGCTTGCGGGCGGCTCTGTACTGCCGGCTCACGAACACGTCGTGGTCGACGAAGCCCATCAACTGGAGGAGGCGGCAGTCGACGCATTGACCGTGCGCGTGGGGGAGGAGGAGCTGCTGGAGAGTGTCGACGGGGCGATGACCTGGTACCGCGCTGCCTGTGGCGCCCCGACTGATCAGCTTCGGATCGAGGCGACGCGCCTCCGCCAGGCGGTGAGCAGTTTCTTCCAGGAGGCGAGGGAGGCGCTCAGGTTGCTCCAGCCGGTGAACCCGCTGCGGCCCGGCCGCTCCGAGCCGGTCATCCTCGACGCGGGAGGGCGGGCCGCACCCGAGGTGGTAGCCCTGGCGGGGAGCGCCACGCGACTCGTCGCCACTGGACGCGCAGTGCTCGATCAGCTGTCAGCTTCTGCTGCGCAGCTCCAGCTGGAAACCCACTCTCACGCCGAGCGCGAGCTCGACCTCTTCACGGCGCAACTTCAAAATCGCATCGGTATCCTGGAGCAGGCGTTCAGGCAACCGCGCGCCGACCGGCTCTACTGGGTCGCCAACGAGCGTCGCTCAGGGCGAGCCGTGGTCCAGGCGGCGCCCACCATGGCGGGCGGTGTGCTCCAGGAGCGCGCCTTCAGCGGCAAGGAGACGGTTGTCTTCACCTCGGCCAGCCTCGCGGTAGCCGAATCCTTCGACTATTTCAAGCGAGGCGTTGGGCTGGGCGAGCTGAGCACCCACGAAATGGTGCTGGCGTCACCCTTCGATTACCTTTCGCAGGCGCTCCTCTGCCTGCCAACCGATCTCCTCGAGCTTTCGGACCCGGGCTTTACCGACCAGGTCGCCTCCATCGTGGCTGAGGTGGCAGAGTCGATACGAGGCCGCACCCTGGTTCTGTTCACCGCCCACCAGCAATTACGCGAAGTGGCCGACCGGCTCCGGCCTCGGCTGGCAAGGTCCAACCTACGGCTGCTCGCCCAGAACCTCGATGGAACGCGGCGGCAGCTCCTCGCGGATTTCCAGGAAAATGCCCGAACCGTGCTCCTCGGTACGAGCAGCTTCTGGGAGGGCATCGACGTGCCCGGTGACGCGTTGTCCTGCGTCATCATCGTGCGCCTCCCGTTCAAGGTTCCCAACGACCCACTCCAGCTGGCACGCAGCGCGACACTTGCCGATCCCTTCGCTCAACTGGCGCTGCCGGAGGCGGTTCTACGGCTCAAACAGGGATTTGGGCGCCTCATCCGGCGGCGCAGCGACCGGGGGGCGGTGGTGCTCCTCGATAACCGCGTCGGCAACCGGACCTACGGGCGCGCCTTTCTCGAGGCGCTTCCACGGGCCGCGGTTCATATCGGGCTATCGGATGAGATGGCGCCGGCAATCAGCAGCTGGCTGAAACCGGAAAAGGCATCAGCGGTATGAGCAGGCCGGGCCAGCTCCAGGTAGGACTCGCCCAGGGTGATTTCACGCTGGGCGACCGGCAGCGCAACCTGGCCCGCCACCGTGACTGGATCGGGCGCGCGAAAGAGGCCGGACTCGAGCTGCTGGTGTTTCCAGAGCTGAGCCTCACCGGCTACTTCCTCAAGGACCTGGTCCCAGATCTCGCGATCAGGCTCGACTCGCCAGTCATGCGGGATCTGGCGGGCCTCTCGGCTGATATCGATGTCGTGCTGGGAGCCGTGATCGAGGAGCCGGACCACCGCTACTTCAATGCCAGTCTCTACTTGAGCCGTGGGGAGCTGGTCCACCTTCACCGCAAGGTCTACCTGCCCACCTATGGCATGTTCGATGAAAAGCGCTATTTCGCCTCGGGCGACCGCTTCCGAAGTTTTGCAACCGCCTTCGGCCGCGTTGGCATGCTCGTCTGTGAGGACATCTGGCACCTCTCCAGCGCCTACATCCTGGGGCTCCAGGGGGTGGACATGATCATCTGCCCCTCTGCCAGCCCGGGACGCGGGATCACAACCGACGAGCGGCTCGGAACCGCCGAGTCGTACGGTCTGCTTGGCCGAACCTACGCCCAGTTCCTGACTACTTTCTTTCTCTACTGCAACCGAGTTGGGTATGAGGACGGCGCGAATTTCTGGGGTGGCTCGATGGCCATCGCTCCCAACGGGGACGTCATCGCCCAGCAGGAGGATGCGGACGAAGCGCTGGTGGTAGCGACCCTCGACCTGGGAGACGTGCGGCGCGAGCGGCTGGCGAACCCCTTACTGCGCGATGAGCACCTCGAACTGACCATCAACGAGCTTAGACAGGTCTGGCATGAGCGCACCCGCAAGCCCTTCTGAGGCAATTTTCGCGCCGCTTGAGATCAACGGGGAACTGGTTCGCCGAATTCTTGTCGGTTTCATCCGCAACGAGGTGCGGAAAGTAGGCTTCGAGCGTGTCGTTCTCGGTCTGAGCGGTGGCGTGGACTCGAGCCTGGTGGCCACGCTCGCCGCGGAGGCACTCGGCCCCGCCAACGTGAAGGGCATCCTGATGCCGTATCGGAGCAGCGACCCGAAGAGCCGCAGAGATGCCCTGACTTTGATCGAGCAGCTCGGTATCGAGCAGCTCGAAGTCGACATCAGCCCTCAAATCGACGCCTATTACCAGGGCTTTCCAGAGGCGGACAACAAGCGGCGCGGCAACAAGATGGCACGGGAACGGATGACGATCCTTTACGACCACTCGTGGGCCTGGCGTGCGCTGGTGATCGGGACCAGCAACAAGACGGAGCTGCTGCTCGGCTACGGGACGATCTACGGTGACATGGCAAGCGCGATCAACCCCATCGGCGACCTGTACAAGACCCAGGTGTGGCAGCTCGCCGACAGCGTTGACGTGCCGACGGCAATCGTGCAGAAGACACCTTCGGCCGACCTCTGGGCAGGGCAGTCGGACGAGACCGAGCTCGGCTTCGGCTACCGTCAGATCGACCGCTTGCTCTATTACCTGGTGGAACGCCGCTACTCTCTACCCGAGTTGAAAGAGGAAGGATTCGATCAGCCGTTCATCGACGACATCGTGAAGCGCGTCCGCGAGAACCAGTACAAGCGTCGATTGCCAGTCATCGCCAAGCTCTCCTCCCGAACCATTGATCGCGATTTCCGATACCCTCGCGACTGGGGCCATTGAGCGCTCCAGGCGCTGCCAGCGTGATGTGAGTGCCAATCCTCTACCTTGTCTCCACGCCGATTGGAAATCTGGATGACATCACGCTCAGGGCGTTACATGTGCTCGAAACGGCACCCCTGATTGCCGCCGAGGACACCCGTCACACACTCAAACTGCTCAACCATTTCGGGTACCGACGCCCGCTGATCAGCCTTCACGCGCACAACGAGCAGAGGCAGCTCGAAACTATCGTGGCTCGGCTCCAGGCTCACGATGTTGCGCTGGTCTCCGACGCCGGGACGCCAGCCCTATCCGATCCGGGGGTCAGACTGGTCAGCGCCGCCGTTGCCAGGGGAATCGACGTGGTTCCCATTCCGGGCCCGTCGGCCGTACTGGCGGCTCTGGTGAGCTCTGGACTGCCGACTAACCAGTTCACCTTCCTCGGTTTTCTGCCACGAAAGCGCGGTGAGCTCCAGCGACTCCTCGTAGAGGCCGGCGCCGCCCGGCGCAGCTTCGTCTTCTTCGAGTCCCCCCATAGAATCCTCAAGACCTTGGATATAATGGCGTCCACCCTCGGCCCCCGCTCGCTCGTGGTGGCGCGGGAGATCACCAAGGTCCACGAGGAATTTCTTCGTGGAACGCCGGCGACGCTCCTGGAGCATTTTCAAAGTGTTCCGCCACGCGGCGAGCTGACGGTCGTGGTGGCAGGCAGCGATTGGAGACCTCCAGATGAGTAAGTTCTATGTGACCACTGCCATCGTCTACCCCAATGCCGCTCCACATCTCGGCTTCATATACGAGCTGGCGGCGACGGACTCACTGGCGCGCTATCACCGCCTGATCGGAGACGACACCTTTTTCCTCACTGGTACTGACGAGCATTCGCAGAATGTGCGTCGGAAGGCCGAGGAGGAAGGGGTTACTACGGCGCAGTTCACGGCGCGGATGGCTCAGCTCTACCGTGACATCGAGGCGAAATTCGGGATCGCCTACGACCGCTTCATCCGCACGGAGGATGATGATCACGTACGGGGGGTGCAGGCTTTCATCGCCCGGCTGCAGGCACGGGGCGATATCTACAAGGGGTCATATGAGGGCTGGTATTGCGTCTCCTGCGAGGCCTTCAAGCAAGAGGGCGACCTCAAGGAAGGCTTCTGCCTGATCCATCCTCAGCTGAAGGCCCAGTGGTTGACGGAAGAAAATTATTTCTTCAAGCTTTCCGCCTACCAGGAGCGCCTGCAGCAGCACATCGACAAGCACCCTGACTTCATCCGTCCCGAAACCCGGCGCAATGAGGTCCTCGGGTGGCTCAAGTCCGGTCTCCAGGACTTCAGCATCTCTCGCTCGACAATCAAGTGGGGTATCCCATTTCCCGGCGACGACCGGCACGTTGTCTACGTTTGGGGCGATGCGCTTGTCAATTACGCGACCGGGGTCGGATTCGGGACCGATGAGGCGATGTTCAAGCGCTGGTGGCCCGCCGACCTCCACGTCATAGGCAAGGACATCACCCGCTTTCACTGCCTCTACTGGCCGGCAATGCTCTTATCAGCCGGAATGCCGCTGCCCAGGCGTGTCTTTGCCCACGGCTTCCTGACGGTCCGCGGGGAGCGCATGAGCAAGAGCGCCGGAAACTACATCGACCCTCTGGAGGCTGCCAACCGATTCGGCGCCGATGCCGTCCGCTACCTGCTACTGCGTGAGCTTCCCTTCGATCGCGACGGCGATATCAGCTGGGAAACCATGACCGACAGGTACAACGCCGACCTCGCAAACGACCTGGGCAACTTCGTCTTCCGAACCATGAACATGCTCTGGCGCTACTTCGACGGCAAGGTTCCGGCGCCTGACGGCGACGGCGCGCCGCTGGATGACCAGTTGCGTGCGGCGTTCGAGCGCGCCGTCCGGGGCCTCGATAAGCACCTGAAAACGGTTGATTTCAGCGGCGCGCTGGGGCTTACCTGGGAAGCGGTCAACCGCGGCAACAAGTACATCGAGGAGACGGCGCCGTGGGTGCTGGCGAAGCAGTCGGACCAGCGCAAGCGCCTGCAGACGGTGATGTACAACCTGGTGGAGTGCATCCGGTTGACCGCCTATCTGATATCGCCCTTTCTGCCGGAGACGGCCGGGAAGATCGCGGTCCAGGTGAAAGCCGACGTCGGGGGGTCCTGGACGACCGCGCGCGAGTGGGGGAGACTCGCGCCTCGAACCCAGACCAGCCTGGGAGGCGTGCTCTTCCCCCGCATCGAGAAGCCGGAGCCGGTCGCCTGATCGACTCTCACGCGCACCTGCTCCACCTCCGGGCGCCTCTGACCCCGGCGCTGGCGCTCGAGGAGGCCAGCCAGGAAGGAGTTGAGGCGGTACTCAATATTGGTGACGATGCGACCGACAACCGTCCGGGCATCGAGCTGACCGAGCAGATCCAGGGCTTACGGACAACCGTGGGACGTCATCCGCATGCCGCCGGCGAGCCGATCAGCTCCGAGGTGCGACGAGAACTGCGCCAGCAGGCAGCGCATCCGAACGTTGTGGCGATCGGCGAGATCGGGCTCGATTATCACTTCACGGAATACCATCGCGTCTCAAAAAAAGATCAGGCGGACACCATGCGCCAGATGCTGGCGCTGGCGGCGGAGGCCGACAAGCCGGTTGTGCTGCACACTCGAGACGCCTTCGAGGACACCTTCGCGATCCTGGACGACTTCGCGGGGATCCGCGGAGTCTTTCACTGTTTCAGCGGAAACTCGGCGATGGCCGCCGAGGGCTTGGCGCGCGGCTTTTACCTATCTTTCGCTGCCACCGTGACCTACCCGGGGGCCCATGCCGTCATCGGGGCTGCCAGTGTCATCCCGCTGGAGCGGATGCTGGTAGAAACCGACTCACCGTTCCTGCCGCCGCAGAGCCGTCGGGGCAGAGCCAACGCGCCGCGCTTTCTCTTAGAGACCGTTGAGCGGATCGCCAGCCTCCGGGGCCTGACGCCGTCGGAGGTCGCAGCGGCGACCCGACAGAACACCATCGATCTCTTCCGGCTCCCGCACGCCGGCTAAAAAGGCAGCCCATGGACCTGGCGGACCCCGCCGTCGTTCGCGGCGTGATGCGCCGTTTCCAGATCCGCTTCCAGCGCCGGTGGGGTCAGAACTTTCTGGCCGACCGCGCCACCCTCGAGCGCCTCGTCGACAACCTGGAGCTCGAGCCCGGTGAACGCGTTCTCGAGGTCGGCCCTGGTCTGGGTGTCCTGACCGTCGAGCTGGCCCGCCGGGTGGCGTCAGTCATCGGCGTCGAGATCGACCCCGCCTGCGTCAGGGCTCTGAAGCTGACCACCCGCGACTTTCCTAACGTCAGCATCCTGGAGGGCGACATCCTCCGCACTCCGGCCGGCGATCTCCTGGAGAGTCCCTACCGGGTGATCGGCAACATCCCCTACAACCTCACCGGAGCGCTCATAGTTCACCTGCTCGAAGAATCCCGAACGGCCTCGCGCATCGACCTGGTAGTGCAGAGGGAAGTCGCCGAGCGACTGGCGGCCCCTGCCGGTAGCTGGAGCCTGGCAACGCTGGGCGTACGGGTCTATGGCACACCTGAGCTGCGGATGGTAATCGGAAAACAGGCCTTCATACCGCCACCGGATGTGGGATCAGCGCTGCTGCGGATCGTGCCGGATCCAGTACCTGCGCTTCCAGCCGTGGAGCTGCCAGCTTTTTTCAGCTTCGTGACACCCTTCTTCCAGGCGCGGCGCAAGCAACTCGCTTTCGTGATGGCACGTGGTCTCTCCGTGAGCCATGTGGAGGCTCGCCGGCGGTTGGCCATTATAGGCATCGACCCGGCGCGCCGCGCCGAGACCTTAGAAATCGCGGAGTGGAAGAGACTCTTCGAGAAGGAGCGGGTTAACTGGAGACTCGATACGATACAGGCGCGTTGAAAGATCCCCGCGAGATCATCCTCCCGCGCCCGCCCGGCTTCCGGACCGTGCTCGCAAACCACGACTTCCGCCTGATCTGGTTCTCGCAGATTGCCTCGCAGCTTGGGGACAAGTTCCTCATGTTCGCCCTGCTCGTCCTCACCTACAGCATCAGCCGCGCCAACACGCATGGCGCCGCCCTCTTCCTCGCCTACACTTTTCCGTCCGTGATCCTGAGCCCGCTGGCGGGGGTTTTCGCCGACCGCCATGACAAGAAGCGGCTGATGTTCTCGACGAACGCCATCAGGGGTGCTCTCATCCTGCTGATCCCGCTCAGCCGCTTCGTCCCCTACTTCGAACACGTCACCTGGCATCTGCTCGTAATCACATTCCTCTTCGCCGCTGTAGGCCAGTTCTTCGCTCCGGCGGAGGCCGCCTCGATTCCATTCATCGTCGGCTCGGAGGAGTTGATGACGGCGACCTCCATGTTCACGAGCACTGTGATCGTGACGCTCTTGATTGCGGTGCCGCTCTCCACGTTGGCGATCCGCTTCCTGGGCACCGATTCGCCCTACTGGATCGCAACCGGGCTGTTCGTCTCGGCCGCGACGCTGATTTACTTCGTTCGCAGTGATTTGCGTGCGCGCGTCGAGCAGCGCGCGAACGCCCCTGACATCCTCTACGAGTTACGCGAGGGCCTGAGCTACATCGCCGCCCGGCCGCTGGTGCGCTTTGCCGTGGGTCAGCTCAGCCTGACCATCACGGTTATCTTCTCCGTCTTCGTCCTCGCCCCGAGCTACATGAGCACGGTGCTGCACCTCCAGGTCACAGACGTCTACCTCTTCCTGGCGCCGGCGGTGATTGGCATGCTCTGCTCCGCCTTCTACCTCGGCCAGTACGGTCGCAATTACCGCCGCAGCCGGCTGCTCATCGGTGGCCTGCTGTCAGCGGGCGTAACCCTGATGCTGATCGCCGCCCTCCCCTATCTTTTCGAACGGTTCGCGCCCGGCCTGCTCGCCCTCTTTCCGGTTGTCTTCGGCTTCATCGGCGGGATCGAGTTCGGAATGCTGTTCATCCCCGCCTTCACGGTGCTGCAGGAGAAAACGGAAGCCGAGATGCGGGGAAGGATCTTCGGCGCCATGTTCACCATCGTCAACGCGGCGGTGGCGATCCCGATCCTCGTCGCCGGCGGGCTGGCTGACCTCTTTGGCGTAACCCGCGTCATCTTCGGGATGGGGATCCTGCTCCTCCTCAGCGGCGCCATCTCGGCCTTCCCGACCCGCAGATCACGCTCCGTGCAGGCTCTTTAGCGGCCTCTCGAGGGTATAATCCGGTCGCTTGACGGGCGCATAGCTCAGTTGGTACGAGCGCTTCCATGACAAGGAAGAGGTCACAGGTTCGACTCCTGTTGCGCCCACCAGCCTTTCTGCCGAAGCCCGACTTAAGCCGTGGCGACAACTCCGGGCGGTCGGCGCGTTGTACCGGGGATGGCAACTCGGGTCCGTCGCTGGCTGGCTCAACTACTGGATCACGTCCTGCTTCACGGCTTCTGGAACTAGCGCACAGGCACTAGCCTTGAGGGCATGGTGCTCCAGGCGGAATCCGTCTCGCTGGTCCAGATCGAGGCGGCGGCCGAGCGTATCCGTCCCTACATCCTCCCCACGCCTCTTCTACCCGGAGACAATCTTGGTTACCAGGACCTTTGGTTGAAGGCCGAAAGCCTGCAGCGAACCGGGTCCTTCAAGGTACGTGGCGCCTTCAATGCGCTGATACAACTCGGGCCAGAGGAGCGGCGCCGCGGGGTCATCACCCTCTCGGCCGGCAATCATGGTCAGGCGCTCGCTTATGCTGCCCAACGCTTTGGCATTCCCTGCGTCGTCGTGGTACGCGAGGATGCCCCGCGTACCAAGCTCGATGCGATCACTAGATACGCTGCCGAGCTCGTCCTCGTTCCCGTGGCTAGCTGGCAGCAACGACTTGAAGAGGAGCAGCTGCGACGTGGCTCCTACCTCGTCCATCCCTTCGATGACCCGGCGGTGATCAACGGCCAGGGGACGGTTGGGCTCGAGATCCTTGCAGCCTTACCGGAGGTCAGGACTGTCGTTGTTCCAGTGGGGGGCGGCGGGCTGATCGCGGGTGTCGCAGTTGCAATCAAGAGCCGGCGGCCGCAGGCCCGGGTCATCGGCATCGAGCCGGAGGGCGCCAGTGTCGTCAGCAACAGCCTGGCAGCGGGACGGCCGGTGCCGCTCCAGCGCATCGAGACCGTTGCCGATGGGCTGGCACCCCCGTACACCAGGCCCCTGAACCTCGCGCTTGTAAAGGAGTATGTCGACGAGGTGCGCACGGTCAGCGATAGTGCCATCATCGACGCGCTTCGCGCCGTGGCCGGCGGGTCGCGGTTGATCGTAGAGCCAGCCGGAGCTGCGGCCGTTGCCGGACTTGCCGGCCTCGATTTGAATCCGCCCGTGGTGGCGATCCTGACCGGGGCCAATGTGGATCAGCATCAGTTGGGCCGCTGGCTGGGCATGCCATAATGCGCTCGGTCATGGCTTCGATGCAGTCGCCAGCTGGTGAAGCGGTGCTCGTATTCGAGAACGACCCGCGCCAGGCGGTCGCCTACTCGGAACTGTTCGAGAAGGACGGATACAGCGTGACGACGGCCCTTCCGACAGAGGACGTGCAGGCGCTTTGCGAGCGGATCAAACCGCGACTTGTGCTCTTCGACATGGCTATCTGGGAAGCAGATACGGCTTATGTGTACGGAATCCTCAACGGCGCCCAGGGCTTCGAGCGGCCCGTGCTCATCGCACTCTGCACACTTCCGCACCAGGTCCGGCGTGCAAAACGATTCGGCGCCGATGGTATCTGGATTCGCGGCGTCGACGATGCGTCGGCCTTACCACACACAGCCGGCGAACTGCTCGGGCGGCGGAGCGATGGAACACTCAAGCCGCGTATCCCATCAACACCGCTTTAAAACCGCAAGCCCCGGCTAAACAGGACCTTCGACTTTTTTACATCGCCTCACATGCTGTTAGTCAGCGCCATAGTCTTTTCCCCAAGTAATCCTCTTGCGGTTTTTGTTTTGTGGATAAGCGAGTGCGAAGCTTGACACGCTAGGAGCGGAGAGGATAATCATTAACGCGTCGGGGGAAAACGGTTTCGGCAGGAACCGCATCAAGGTAGGGGATTATGGAGGTCGCTCACGGTTTGAAACAAACCGCTCCGCTCAAGGTTTGCGCTCGTCCGGGCTGCGAAGCGCTGGTGAAGAAGACGACGGCGAAGTACTGCAGCATTCGTTGCTGCGCCGCCGACCCCAGCCGCCAGGAACGGCTCAGACGGCAAGCTCGCCGCGCCCCCATCCTTCCCCTGGCGCATCAACTCTCGATCATCTTCCAGGTCCATTCGGACATCGAATCGTCGCTCGATGACCGCCAGGTGAGCCGCGAGGACGTCCCCGCCGGTCTCCAGCGTCTGCGGGCCGTCTGATCGGCGGGAAGAAACCGCCGGGTTTCTTCCCTAGAATGTCGGGACTCGATGAGTGATGAGCTAGAGACGCTGCGCCACTCGACGGCGCACCTGATGGCGGCCGCCGTTCTGGATCTGTTTCCAGGAACGGCAATCGGGATCGGACCGGCCACGGACGAAGGCTTCTATTACGACTTTGCCTTCCGCGAACCTCTGCTTCCGGAGCAGTTGCCCCGGATCGAGGCGCGCATGCGCCAGCTGATCGAGGCCAGGCTTCCCTTCGTAAAGGAGGAGCTGCCCCGCGACCAGGCGGTCAAGCTTTTTGCCGACCTCTACCAGCCGTTAAAGCTCGAGCTGATCGCTGATAAGGTCGTTGATTCGACGGCGCGCCTATACCGGACCGGCGATTTCGTCGATCTCTGCCTCGGGCCGCACGTATCGGACACGAGCAAGCTGGGCGCCTTCCGTCTTCTCTCAATTGCCGGCGCCTACTGGAAGGGAAGCGAAAAAAACCGCATGCTGACCCGCATCTACGGCACGGCCTTTGCTACCCAGCCCGAGCTGGAGGCTCACCTCAAGAGGATCGAGGAGGCAGCCAAGCGGGACCACCGGAAGCTCGGCCGGGAGCTCGACCTCTTCATGATCGACGAGCTCGTCGGCCGCGGGCTCCCGCTGCTGACGCCCAGGGGCGCGGCCATCCGGCGGCAGATGGAGGACTTCATCTTGCGGTTGGAGCGCAGGCGCGGTTATGCCCACGTCAAGACGCCCGACATCGCTCGCCTCGACCTCTACAAGCTGAGCGGGCATCTCGAGCGCTACCGCGACTCGATGTACGCGCCCTCCGAGATGGAAGACGAGGAGTGGCAGCTGCGGCCGATGAACTGCCCTCACCATATCCGGCTCTTTCAGCGGCAGGCACACAGCTTTCGGGACCTGCCGGTGCGAATCGCTGAGCTCGGTACCGTCTACCGCTACGAGAAGTCGGGTGAGGTATCCGGCCTGATCCGGGTGCGATCCTTCACCATCAATGACGCCCACATCTTCTGCCGGCCGGACCAGCTGGACGAAGAGTTCGAGCGGGTCGTTCAGCTGATCCTCGAGGTCTACCGGGCGTTTGGTATCAGCGATTTTCATTTCCGTCTTTCCCTGCGCGATGACACGAGCAACAAGTGGATGGGGGACCCTGCCGTCTGGGAGAAGGCTCAGAATGCCGCTCGGAGCGCCCTGCAGGCGGCTGGCCACCCCTTCACCGAGGCGCCCGGCGAAGCCGCCTTCTACGGCCCCAAGCTGGACGTCCAGATCAAGGACGCGATCGGCCGCGAGTTCAGTCTGTCGACGAACCAGATCGATTTCCTTCTTCCGGAGCGGTTCGGCCTGGAGTACGTCACCTCAGAGCAGGTAATGGAGAGGCCGGTGATGCTGCACCGGGCTCCGATCGGGTCGATGGAGCGCTTCATGGCTTACCTGATCGAGCACTACGGCGGGGCCTTCCCCGTATGGCTTGCGCCCGTGCAACTGGTATTCATCCCGATCGCGGACCGGCACCTGGAAGCGACCCGGCGGATTGCCGACCAGTTCATTACTCGTGACCTACGGGTCGACGTCGATGGCCGCGCCGAACGGATGCAGGCAAAGATCCGCGCCGCCCAGCTGCAAAAGGTGCCCTACATGGCAATCGTGGGCGACAGGGAGATCGAGTCGGACACGGTCAACCTGCGCACGAGGGACGGCGGGGAGCAGATTCCAGTCAAGGTCGGCGCCCTGCTGGAACGGCTGGAGTCCGAGGCGCGGCCCCCGATTTGACGGGCCATGCTACAATTCCGAGCGCCAAGAGAGGCTGTCCGACTCTCACCTCCCGGCCGGGCCAAAGAGGTAAAGGGACTGAAGATAGCCTCGGCTATCTTTTTTTGTTTCAAGGAGGTTTGATCCACGGCATTTAGGGAGCTTCGCATCAACGACCAGATCCGTGCCGGCGAAGTCCGCGTGATCGACGATCGCAACGAACAGATGGGCGTCATGCCCATCGACCGGGCCAAAGCCCTGGCCGTCGAGCGGGAGATGGACCTGGTCGAGGTGGCGCCACAGGCGCAGCCACCTGTGGCCAGGATCATGGACTACGGCAAATTCAAATTCGAGAGCCTGAAGAAAGACAAGGATGGACGCCGCAAACACAATGTCATCAAGGTCAAGGAGATGAAGCTCCGGCCCAAGATCGGCGAGCATGACTTCCAGACGAAGTTCCATGCCGTCAAGTCGTTCCTCGAGGAGGGCGACAAGGTCAAGCTGACGATTATGTTCCGCGGTCGCGAGATGGTCCACCAGGACATCGGTAAGAAGCTGCTCGACCGGATGGCGCTGGAGCTGAAAACCATCAGCACGGTGGAGCGGACGCCCCTCCTCGAGGGCAAGAACATGATCATGATCCTGGCGCCGGCGGCAGCGGCGGCTGCGACAGCAGCCCCGACCCCGGCCCCGGCCCAGAAGACTTAAGGAGTTTCCATGCCCAAGATCCGCAGCCATCGCGCTTCTACCAAGCGCTTTCGAATCACCAAGACGGGCAAGGTCGTCCGTCAACACGCCCAGAAGAGCCATCTACTCGGCCACAAGAGCGCGAGGCGGAAGCGGCAGTACAGCAAACTGCTGGTGCTGACCGGTAAGGACGCTCGCCGACTGCGCCGGACGGCTCCCTACCTGGAGGGAAAGTGAGATGCCACGCGTAAAGAGAGGAGTCGCCGCCCACCGGCGCCACAAGAAGATCCTCGCCCTGGCGAAGGGCTTCCGGATGACGCACCGGACACTCTTCAGGCCGGCCAACGAAGCGGTACTCCATGCCCTCGAGTACGCCTATCGGGATCGGCGGGCCCGCAAGCGAGACATGCGAAAGCTCTGGATCGCGCGCATCAATGCCGCCACTCGAAGCCAGGGGGTGCCCTACAACCAGTTCATGCACGGCCTCAAGTCCGCCGGGGTCAACATCAACCGGAAGATGCTCGCTGAGCTTGCTGTTCGTGACGCCGCCTCTTTCAGCCAGCTGGTCGAGATCTCACGGACCCCGACCAAGGCTTAACATTGACGCGCACCATGTACCTACCAGGGCTGCATTTCGCCTTTATCGGGCCGGCGCCGGGCCGGCTCGGGTCGAGCTAGCGCCGCTCACCCCAAAGCGCCCGTCCGCCGGCCACTCCAACCTGGTGAAAATTCGGCGCGCCCGGGAGGGTTGTAAACGTGCAGCAAGGTAAGGGTGAAAACTTCGACGATCTCTTGAGCAGTGCACGCGAGCGGATTGCCGCGGCAACGGACGAGGCCGCGCTGGAGCGGCTCCGGGTGGAGTTGCTGGGGAAAAAAGGAGCGGTGACGGCTGCCCTTCGCGGCCTGGGCGCTCTGCCGCCGCAGGAGCGAGCCCCGATGGGTGCCCGGGCGAATGCATTAAAGGTCCAGATCGAGTCACTGCTGACGGAGCGTTTGACGACGGTGCAGGAGCAACGGCTGGAATCGCTTGCCGCGGACGAGTGGGCCGATATCACGTTCGTGCCCAGCCTTGAACGGCGTGGTCACCTGCATCCGCTGACCCTGATCCTGCGGGAAGTAAAGGCAATCTTCTCCCGCCTGGGTTACGAGGTCGCCGTCGGCCCCCAGGTAGAGGACGAGTTCCATAACTTCGAGGCGCTCAACATCCCGGCCGAGCACCCGGCCCGGGAGACCATGGACAGCTTCTATATCCAGGACAACAGCCTGCTGCTGCGCACACACACCTCTCCGGTACAGATCCGCTTCATGGAAGGGCACAAGCCCCCGATTCGGATCATCGCGCCGGGCACCGTCTACCGACGTGATGCCACCGACCCGGCTCATGGGTCGCAGTTCAACCAGTTCGAGGCGCTCTGCGTCGACCGCGATATACGCCTCTCCGACCTCAAGGGTACGATCGAGTATTTTGCTCGATCCCTGTTCGGACCCGAACGGAAGATTCGCATTATCGGCGATCACTTTCCCTTCACGGAGCCGAGCATCGGCGCCGCAGTCTCCTGCGGCATCTGTGCTGGTAGCGGTTGCCGAAGCTGTAAGAACGGATGGCTGGAGATCATGGGCGCCGGCATGGTACATCCCCAGGTGTTGCGCAACGGCGGAATCGATCCGGAGGTTTACAGCGGCTTTGCCTTCGGCGCCGGCCTCGACCGCCTCGCCATGCTCAAGTACAACGTGGCCGACCTCCGGCTGTTCCTGGAGAACGACGTTCGCTTCTTGAGGCAGTTCTGAGGTGCTCTACTCCCTCAGCTGGCTGAAGGATTACGTCGACCTGCCCGAGCTCTCCCTGGTCGTGGAACGGCTGACCAGGGCGGGCAGTGAGGTCGAGCGTGTACTCGAGCGGCAGGTTGACTTCGAAGGGGTGGTCGTCGCCCTGGTCGAGGAGCTCCGGCCCCATCCCAACGCAGACAAGCTTCAGCTTGCGCGCGTTTCGACCGGGAAGGAGAAGCTGGAGGTGGTAACTGGCGCGACCAACCTGTCGGTGGGCGACCTCGTGCCCCTGGCCAGCACCGGCGCCCGCTTGAAGGATCGGCGGATCGGCAGTCAAACATTTCGGGGCGTTCGCTCGGAGGGAATGCTCTGCTCGGCAATCGAGCTGGGAGTGGGGCAGGATGCCGATGGCATCCTCATCCTCGACCGAGGGGCGGTCCCGGGTGAAGACCTGAGAGCCCTGTTTCCAGCGGACACGATCCTGGAGGTCGAGATCAAATCCAACCGGCCTGATCTCCTCTGCCATGTGGGACTCGCGCGGGAGCTCAGCGCCCTTTTCCAGCAACCGCTGCGCGCGCCCGCGACACGGCCGCCGGCAGGGAAGGATGAAGGCGGCAACCTTGTCCGCCTCGAGGGAGTAGGAGTCTGTCGGCGTTTCGTCGCTCAGGCGCTTCGTAGTGTCCGGGTCGGGACCTCGCCGGCCTGGATGCAGGCCCGGCTGCGTTCTGTGGGGGTGCGGCCGATCAGCAACGTGGTCGACATTACCAACTACGTAATGCTCGAGCTGGGTCAACCGCTGCACGCTTTCGACCGAAAGCGGCTCGCGGGCGGCAGCCTCCTCGTCCGGATGGCACGCGACGGCGAAAGCCTGGCCTGTCTCGACGGCAGGACGAGGACTCTGGGCCCGCTCGACGTCGTAGTGGCGGACGGCGAAAAGGCTCAGGCTCTCGCCGGGGTCATCGGTGGATCGGAAAGCGCCGTCGAGCCGGGGACAACCGACATCATCCTCGAGGCTGCGACCTGGGATCCCCGCCGCGTCCGGGCCAGCTCGCGCCGCCATGGCCTCCGCACCGAAGCCTCGTCACGCTTCGAGAAAGGGCTGAGTCCTGCCCTGAGCCGGCCCGCCATTGAGAGGGCTGCGGCACTGATCGCCGAGCTTGCGGGCGGCGTGCCCGCTGAACTGACCGACCTCTACGAGCAGCGGCTCGTACAGGTTGATATCGACCTGCCGGCGGCTCGGGTCGAGCGCGTTCTCGGGGTCACGATACCGGTTGAAGAGGCCGCGAAGATCCTCGAAGGGCTGGCCTTCAGAGTACGCGGGCGAGACGACGGGCTCAGCGCTACTCCGCCGGAGTTTCGGCTCGATTGCGTCATCCCCGAGGACCTCGTCGAGGAGGTCGGCCGAATCTACGGCTACGACCGGATTCCGAGCACGCTTCCCGGCAGGCGGATCGAGGTCCGGGATCTCTATCAGCGGCTCGAGGCCGATGAGCGCGCGCGCGAGGTGCTGGTGGGAAAGGGTTTTGATGAAGCGGTCGCGAACAGCCTGGTGAGCAGCGCAGGCTCACTGGAGCTGCGGATGCCGGCAGCCCCGGAGGGCCTGGTCCGTCTGGAGAACCCGATGGCCGAGAACAGGGATGCCATGCGTGCCAGCCTCCTGCCGGGCCTGCTGGAGGCGCTCTCGCTCAACAGCCGCCAGGACCAGCCGTCGGCACGCCTCTTCGAACTCGGATCGATTTTCTGGACCGCCGGGGAAAAGCTCGAAGAGTTACGCGCGCTCGGCATCGTGGCCCATGTGGCGGGCGGCGGCGCAGAGAACTCGCTGACAGCGCTTCGCGAGCTTCAGCAGACGCTCAGGCTGGTAAGAGAGCGGCTGGCCTTTTCGGCAACCGAGTTCGAACCTACGGCAGCGCCCGGTCTTCACCCGGGTCGGGCCGCCGCGGTGCTGGCACAGGGAGCCAGCGTCGGCCTGGCCGGCGAAGTCCACCCTAGCGTGCTGGCGAAGCTGGGCCTGGGCGGTCGTGCGGTCGCGGCAGAAGTCCTTTTCGATCGGTTTATCGCTTCAGATCAGGGCGACCCCCGAGCGCACCCGTTGCCCAGGTTTCCAGGCATTCAGCGCGACCTTACGATCGTCGTCCGCGACCACCTGGGCGCTGCCGAGCTGATGCAAGTTATATGGCGGCTCGGCGGTTACACGTTGCGGGAGATTTCCATGATTGATGAATACCGGGGAGCGCAGCTGGGGAAGGACGCTCGCAGTCTCTCCTTCAGGCTCCGTTACCAGGCGGACGATCGCACCCTCACGAATGAGGAAGTATCGGCCAGCCATCAGCGAATCACAGACGGCCTCAAGCAGATCAACGCGGAGGTGCGCAGCTGATGAACCTTCTCGATCTGATCATCATCCTGCTGTTACTGGGTAATGTCGTGCTGGGATGGGCCTTCGGCCTGATCCGCCGTGTGATCGCCTTCGCCGGCCTTTTCGCAGGCCTGGGGGCCGCGACCCTGACCAGCGCCAACACGTCAGGTTACATTGCGAACTCCTTCGGCATCACATCGGCCCTCTGGGCCCATATCGTGACCTACACACTGGTGGTGACCGGGGCGGTGATCCTCTTCGAAATCCTCGGTGCCGTCTATCAGCGTCACCTCGACACCCTGGTGGCGCCGGTCTTCGACCGGCTTACCGGGGTGCTTGCCGGTGTGGTTGTCGGTGCCTTCGAGGTAACCGTGATTCTGATCATCGGCATCGGGCTGGTTACCACCAACCTGCCTTCCGGATATGGCGCCCCACAAGCCTTCCTGACCTGGCGGGAGTGGTTCAGCACCTCGCTGCTGGCGCCGCACTTCTACAGCCTGGAGCCGCTGACCAGTGCGATCTTCTCGATGGTGCTGCCCTCGAGTGTAAGCACCTACTTCACCCAGCTGCTCGCCCGCTAGAGGCCGGCTCTCGGTACGCTGAGCGGCGGTGTGAGACTCACCGGCCCAAGGCTTCCGCGCAGCTTTTTTGAGCGCGACCCGATCATGGTCGCCCGCGACCTGCTCGGACGCATTCTGTTCTATCGAACCGCCGGGGGCCTGCTGGCGGGCCGGATCGTGGAGACCGAGGCGTACACCGGCCAGGCGGATCCCGCCTCACACGCCTATCGGGGCCCAACCACGCGCAACGAGGTGATGTTCGGACCGGCGGGGATGACCTACGTCTATTTCAGTTACGGGATGCACCACTGCCTCAACGTCACTGCCGATGCGCCCGGGACCGCAGGTGCGGTGTTGCTTCGCGCCCTCGAACCGCTGGCAGGCCAGGATTTGATGCGGGCGCGTGGCGACCGCGGCCCGGAGGACCGCCTGCTCAGCGGCCCAGGCAAGATTGGGCGCGGCTTCGGGCTTACGCTCGCCGACAATGGCCGCGACCTGACCCGCGGGCCGCTGGGAGTGGCCGCCGGCTCCGGAGCGGCCGACCACGAGGTGAGGATCACGCCACGGGTAGGAATCAGCCGGGCGGCCGACAGCCCCTATCGCTTCACCATCCGGTCAAGTCGATCCGTCTCCGGACCGAGGCGGCCGGCTACAGGCGACGGGGGAGCTTAGTTCGGCAGCTTGATCGTCAGCGTCTGCGCTGCTGGGGCGTTGGCCGGGTTGTAGTCGTAAGCCTGCACCGCCAGCGAGTGATTGCTGTTCGGATTGCCGCTGACCACGAATGTGTAGGGCGCCTGGGTAAGACGCACCGGCGTCGTGCTCCCGTCGAGGAAGAAGTCAACCTCTTTGACCGCCTCGTCATCGGAGGCCTGGGCCGTCACCAGCACCGTACCGTCCGCCTGGACGGCCTGGGTGACCGAGAGGCTGGGCGGGGTCGTCTCCGTCAGCAGCTGGCAGTTCTGGGTCGGCGGTTGCGGATTGTTCTTGTCCTTCAGCTCGTCTGGGTAGCCCGGGGGGTAGACGAGGAATGACTTGAGCGCTGTGAAGTTCTGTGGGATGTCCGGGGTGGCAAGCAGGCCGTCCGTTGTGCAGACGCGCACCTGGCGGTACCAGTCGTCGTCACGGTTGGGAGCCGTGCCGGCGATGAACCAGTCGGTGAGCGTCTGGCCGGCGCAGTTGGCCGTCGCCTTGAGGCCGCTGGCCTTGCAGACCGTGACCTTCTTGAGGCCGTCAGGAGTCTGGAAATCCTTGACCGGGCGGTTCGCTTCGTAGGTGTTGAAGATGTCCCGGAAGATCAGCCCGGCACC
>Ga0207416_1001301_pt1 | contig 34661 bp, 29 predicted proteins | sample PaiPotPPM11metaG_FD_184107 | JGI IMG/M metagenome (GOLD analysis project Ga0207416, IMG submission 184107) | Iron sulfur acid spring bacterial and archeal communities from Banff, Canada, to study Microbial Dark Matter (Phase II) - Paint Pots PPM... ...
CGCCGAGACCAGCCAACCCAGCACCCGCTACGGCGCTACCTTTCAAAAACTGCCTTCGCGTCCAGTTGGAATAATCATCATTCATTGGGGCTCCTCCTTGGTTTGTTCTTGCCGGCGCCATTCCAAGCCGGCTGGGTCACTGGAAAGTGGCCAGACTGCGAATCTTATCCCAAGTTGCTTTGATCTGGGAAAAAGTTAAGCGGAAGGGTTATGCTTCTTTCGTGGTAGCAAGATATTCTTGCAATGAGATGGCAGCATGACCCTGCCTCCACGGCATAGAAATTCCCGGCCGAGGGCGGCCTCTAAGTCAAGCAACACCATGCATGTGGGCGGTCGAAAAGAGTGACTATAGTGTTCCCATGAGCAAGTCTCCTGCCGGAAATATCAAGGGCGAATCTCCGGCCCCGGGGTGGGCGAACCCGCCAACAGCCCGTGCGCCTCGCAAGAGTTATTTCACGCGCTGGCAACAGTTCCAGATTTTCGTAGCGGGCTGGATCGGCACGTTCGCCGTTTCCGTTGTGGGCCGTACGTTGCGCTGGGAAACTTACGGCTGGGAGAATTGGGAAACGGCACGGAAAGCAGGCAAGGGAATAATTTACACCTTCTGGCACCGGGAAATCTGCCCGGCCACCTGGTTTTGGCGCAAGCGCGGCATTGTCGTCATGACCAGCCAGAACTTCGACGGCGAGTACATTGCCCGGATTATTCAGCGACATGGATATGGCGCAGCACGAGGGTCGAGCTCACGGGGCGCTTCGGCCGCGTTGGTGGAAATGGTCCGGCGCCTGCGCGAGGGGCACGACGCCGCTTTCACCATCGATGGGCCGCGCGGCCCGCGCTTTGTGGCTAAGAGTGGTTCGGTGCTGCTATCCAAGGCTACCGGAGCAGCCATCCTTTGCTTCCACATTGCCGTGAAGAAGGCGTATGTTTTTGAGCGAAGCTGGGACCAGTTCCAAATTCCCCATTTGTTCAGCCGCGCCGCAGTGTTTATTGCGCCGCCTCTAGTGGTTGATCCCGACGCGGATGAATCGAGTATTACCACCAAGCAGAAGGAGGTGCAGGCGACGCTTGAGAGCCTGCAACAACGCGGGGAAGCATGGTTGCGCAACCAACGTGACTGAGGAGACATCTGCGTGCTGATAAGGGCAATTGAAGGCTTGCCAGATGCAGGTCCTGGCCACTTCTTATGATTCCGCTCTTGAACCTGCGGCCACCTGCCGGAGCTCCGGATACAGTGACTTTACTTGGGTTTGCGTGGCGTCGATCGATGCGGAGCAATCGATCACGTAATCAGCGCGGGAACACTTCTGTTCGAGGGGAATCTGCGCCGCGATTCGGGCATCCGCATCTTCGCGGGAGATTTCTCCTTTTGCCAGTAGACGCTCAAGCTGCTGTTCCGGCCGGCACCAAGTGGCAATGATCTTTAGGAAATTTTTCTCGATTCCTGTCTCGTAAATCAGCGTCGCTTCCACCACAATCACAATTCCCGGTTCCCCTTCCCAAGTTTGCCTCGTGATTTCCAGGATTCGTTGAAGGATCATCGGATGGAGAATGGCGTTCAAGACTCGAAGCTTTTGAGGATTGGCAAAGACGATAGCCGCGAGGCGCTTACGGTCTATTTCACGGACGACCTCTCGACCAGGCTCTGCGGCACTTTCACCGGTGGGAATTAAGATTTCCCGACCGAAGGAGGAGATAATCTGGGGATACGCGGGACTGCCGGGAATCAGCAGTTCGTGTCCCATCTGGTCTGCATTCATGACCTTGGCGCCTAACGACTCGAGATATCGCGCCACCGTGCTCTTGCCGGAAGCGATTCCGCCGGTAAGTCCAAAGGCAGGAAGTTTGGTGGTTGTCCCAGACATAGGCATTTATTGGACCCGTTTATGGTTGGATTTGGGTAACCCGGTCAAAACAGCTTTTCTGAGTCAAGCAGCAGGGTCACGGGGCCATCGTTAATGAGCTCAACTTCCATCCTCGCCTGAAATTGCCCGCCTTCGACAACCAAACCCGCAGGTAGCGCCAGAGACCGTAGCGTTTCCATGAAGCCATCATAAAGGACACGAGCCTCGGCGGGTGGGGCAGCGGCGGCAAAGTTTGGCCTCCGACCCTTCCGGCAGTCGGCTAGCAAGGTGAACTGCGAGATGCAAAGCACGCCTCCTCCGGATTCGAGAAGTGAGCGGTTCATCTTCCCATGTTCATCGTCAAAGATTCGCAGGTTGAGTATCTTCTGAGCAAGAGGCTCGTGGGTTGCGGCCGAGTCGTTGGCTGCGACTCCGAGTAGCAATAAAATACCAGGCCCGATCTTACCGACACTTCCGCCCGCCACTCGCACTTCAGCTCTTATCACCCTTTGGACGACAGCCCGCACTGTAACTCCCTGAAAAACCCTTTGGATACCACCCGTTGTCTTCGATCTGAATCAGTTTCTAACCAGCGGGGTTAAGACACTTCGCACTTGACCATAGGGATTTTGCCATCCCGAATCGTCATTGTATCAGCTAGAGACATCCAAAGTCGGTGACCATGTGGTCGCGCTTCGGGTTTCAATCTCAGATCATCTATCTCTTTTATAATTAGAAACTTGAGGCTCGCCCTATGGTATTTAGGCTCTGGGATGGAGCTTGGGTCCACCGTTGAAAGCGTGAAACCATTCAACCTTCCGGAGAGTGTGTCAAAAGGGCACACTTCTTATGTTTACTTTGTAACAAATAGATACAATTTGGCCTAACACTATGATTTCAGGTTGCTAAAAAAAAGTGTCTCATCTGTCTCACGAATCTCCACCGTCTCAGGAGGAAAGTTTACTATTTGGTTATGGATGAGGGAGCGGCGAACAAACAAGGCGGACCGCGCGCGGAATCGAACCCTTCGAATCCTTTGGGATCCGCGGCACGTATTCCCGCGCGGACGCACCCGAGGCTTAGTCCATCGGCCATGCTCGACAAGGCTGACCGGGACCTGATGCTTCACATCTATGAACAATGTCATGCCCATATTGTTGGAGCCGCGACGGGTTCTCATGTCCTTCCCGAATTTCTCGCGGGTTTGACAGCGAACGAGTCCGGCGGCAATGCACAAGCGCGCAGGTTTGAGCCCGGAGTCTTCGAACACCTAAAGGCTGTGGCAGAAGGCAGGGCAACCCAATTCGGAGCGATCCGGGCGAAAAATCTGGAGGAGGCCGAGCGCGAGGTCGAAGCGATTAAGTCTCCGGAATATCACGCCCGGTTCCTGAATACGGTGTTTGCGGCCACTCACGTTCTTTCCATTTCTGAGTTGCAGGAAGATGCATTACGGGTGTTCGCCTCTTCATGGGGATACACCCAGGTAATGGGATATCACATGATTGGGCGGAAGGGAAGCGTACAAGACCTTTGCAACCCGAACATGCATTACGTTTACGTCATCGACCTGCTCAACGAGTTCATTGATCAGTTCCGTCTCGATGCGGGGAAGGATCTTGAGAGCCTCTTTCACTGTTGGAACTCGGGACGGCCGCGGGGAAAGACTTTCGACCCGGCTTATGTGCCAAATGGGCTCCGGCGAGCGGCCATTTATAAGGAATTGATGCTCGACCACAAAGTTTCTGGGAGTTCACAAGCGGGTGGGCAGCACCCATCGAGCATGGATAGCGCAAATCCGGCAGCGCTCGACGTGAAAAACACTTGAACGATTACCGCAGGCTTGCCCTGCTCTGCGAGGGGGAGCGGGCACGGGTCGGCCGGCGGCCATGTGTCGTTCAATCTCCGGTATGAACGACGTGGCTGCCCGGCCCGATTCGACCCGGAGGGAAATTTTCAGCGGGGGCCTTCCGGTAACGAAGGAAATTCAAAAATTTGTTTGAACTCCGGGACGAACGGCCAGGACGATTCTTTCGCAGTTCCCCTCCCGGGCCGGACACCGCGGCGGACGCCGCCTCTTCCGGCCCGGGAGCGGATTGAATCCTGACCGAACTCAAAGCCAGAGGAAGCGATTTGCCATGGTTCCCCAGGACGTCTTGAAAATCGCGCTGCAATGGGGACCGGGAATCCTCATTCTTCTGGTTTTTGCCTACGGTTCCATTCGCCTGGCTCATCACTGGATCGACAAATCGATGGAACTGAAACGGGAGCAACTGGACGGCACATTTCGCATTGCCCGCGACTATGTTGACAACATTGTTGGAGCTCAGCGGTCGCAAGCGGAAGCCATCGCGCGCTTGGCCAGTTCCATGGAACACCGGGAATCTTTTGAAAGTTACGAGCATCAGGAAATGTTGATCGCACTCAAGGCGATTCATCAGAACGTTCAGTCTCTTGTCTCTCATGGCAAGCTCCCAGAGGAATCAGACGCATGAGGATGGTAGAGGCTGGAGACCGTCCTCAACCTCAATTTTAAGGAAACAAGCGTATGTCAATCAGTTTGCGCCATAAAGAACTCATCCGTGGAAAGATTCTCTACTATCTAGGGCTGATCTATCCCCAGTCCGCCACACTGCCGTTGCTGCAAGGCGAACTGGATTTCTTTGGCTATCCCGTGCCCGTTGAGGAACTCAGCTTCCACGTGGCCTATCTTGCCGAGAAGGGGTACGTAACGGTGGAAGGCGTGAGAGGCCCGCACTCCCACCGCAATATATCGCTGGTGAAAATCACCGCCAAAGGGATTGATTACCGGGACGGCCGGTTGCCGGCCGAAGAAGGAATCTACCTGGAGCCGGGCAAATGACTGAAGGTAGCAATAAGAACTCTCTGGTTCCGGATGTAAACCAAGAAGGCAAGGAACCTTTGAATGAGAAAAAAGCGAAAAGGGGAAAAAAGAGCGAACCCGTTCACGAGGTTGAACAACTCGTCCCGGAACTGCAGGCCAAAGTCCGCAAGTTGCTCGTGGATGGCGCAACCTTCGAAGATACGATCGCTTTCCTTGAGGAGTCCGCTCACGTCAAGCTGACAATCAGGGCTGTTGAGAACCACTTCCGCGCCCAAGTGGATATTCAAGAGGAGCGCATTCTACGGCAGGTGGAAACGGCTGAGAACCTGAAGAAAGCGCTGAAAGACCCGAAGTCCGCCCATGCGCAGTTGGCGGAGGCGGTGCTCTTCACGGGTTTGATGCGACTGAGCAACAAGACGGCCGCTACTGACATACAGAATGCCATCAAGGTTAAAAGCCAGGCGGAAAGCAACCGGCTTAAAGAAGATACCCTAAAGCTGCGCGTCAGAAAGTTGCAGTCTGACAATCGCATGATGAAGGTCCGGCTGGAGCATGAACTGGAAAAGATCGCCGATTTGCGGCAAAAGGTCGAAAAGGTACGGAATGAATTCGACCGAGCCGGCAAGAGCCAGCGAGTGGGCCCGGAGACCATGAAGAGGATACAAGAGATTTACGGTTTGCTTTCGGAACCCACAACCGAGGGGGAGAAAAATGGCCAGACAGCCGAAGCGTAAGACGAACACTCCCCGGACTCAGGAATCGAAGGTTGAAGAAGGGGTGACCCCGGTCAAGGTTGCTGGTGTCCTGAAGCCCATTCTGCAGTTGCTGCCTTACCAGCGCCGCTGGATGGAAGACCAATCTCAACTCAAGATCGTGGTCAAGGGAAGACAAACCGGCTATTCGTTCACCGCCACGGTTCGCGCCGTCTTGCACTGTCTGGAGAGAAGAACCACATGGATCTTTCTCTCCAAGGGCGAACGCCAATCGCGGCTGCTGATGGAGAAGGTTCAAGATCATGTGCAATCGTGCGGGATCCTTTCGCAATCGTCAGAATCGCAGTTTTTTGAAGGCACGATGATGCGCCAACTGGAAGTGCGTTTCCCAAACGGTTCCGTAATTTACGGACTTCCGGCGAACCCCGATACGGCGCGCGGCTACTCTGGCAACGTGACGTTGGATGAATTTGCCTTTCACCAGGATGCGGAGAAGATTTACACCTCGCTCTACCCCACGATCACGCGCGGGTACAGTTTGGAAGTGATCTCGACGCCGAACGGCCAAGGGGGAAAATTCTTTGAGCTCGCCAAGGAAGCAGGATTGGCGGATAGCACGGTTGGGGATCCAACGGTTCGCGCTTCAGGGACGGGAACAGGGACACCGAGCCGGTGGTCGGGGCACTGGTGCGACATCTATAAGGCTGTCCAGGAAGGCATGAAGGTGGACATTGATGCCTTGCGTGCGGGCGTGGATGACGAAACCTGGAGGCAGGAATTCTGCTGTGAGTTTATCTCGGGAGGATCGCAGTGGATTTCTCCAGGGCTGTTCCAACAGTGCGTAAGCTCGGAGGCGTCGCCGAATTTCGATTTTAAGCGTTCAAGCCTCGACGGGCAGAATTCGAACCTTGAAAATCTGTATGCGGGCTGGGACATCGCCCGGCACAAAGACGTGAGCGTCATCTGGATCAGTGAGCTTGTGGGGGATGTCAGTTGGACTCGAGGGGTGATCGAAATGCGGAACATGCCGACCCCCGACCAGATCCGGGAAGCTCGGGCCCTGATGCCTTATATCCGCCGCATGAATATTGACAAGAGCGGAATGGGGCTGGCGATCTTCGAAGCGCTCGAGCGGGACTTTCCGGGGAAAGTGGAAGGCGTGCTGTTCACGCAAGGCCGCAAGGAGGCCATGGCGGTTCTGGCCAAGCGGAGAATGGAAGAAGCGAAAGTCCGGTTACCGGACGATGACCGGATACGCCAATCCTTCCGGTCCGTCCAAAAGACGGTGAACTCTTTGGGTCAACCACGGTTCGACGCGGAGCACGACGAGAAATACGGTCATGCCGATCACTGGTGGGCTTTTTGCATGGCCGAAGCGGCGTTGGAGCGCCCCACGTATCACCTGGCGGGAGTTGGGGGGCTGGTAGGGCGTCCAATTCTCGCCAAGATGAGAACGGGAGTCTTTTGAGCGCATCCCGGGTAGCATTGGGCTGCCCGGAGAGCGCTTCGGAAAGGAAGGGATCATGACCAACTCCACATTGAAAGGAAGTATCCGGCGTGCCGCCGGAGCCGTTTGGATCACCGTCAGGATACTTTTGCTGCCCGTTACTCTTCTGGGGTGGGCTGTTGATGACACGATGAAAACCCTGGTGGCAGCCATTGTTTTCGCGACCGCGCCGGAGGCGAGCCGTAAGCATCGAAGAGCCACAACAACCCATCGGCAATGAGGGTGAATGTTGGGTGGGGTAACCTGGCATCCTGCCGGAATTGCCCCTCAGACCGACGCGGCCTTTCAGGTGCCGGCGATTCGAGCCGTTCTTTTTCTAAAAGCATTTTCTTCGCCGCTGGAAGTGTGTCCGGACGCAACTGTTTTCACCGGACGGGACTTGGGCGGTTTACAAGGAGTGATAAGAAATGGGTGGGTTTGCAGGGATTTTCAAAGGGCTGATCGGGGGCGACCCGGTCAAATCGATCGGCGATCTAATCGGACAGTTTCACGTTTCGCCCGAACAGAAAGCGCAGATGCAGCAGGCGGCTCAGGAGCTCGAGCTGCGGCGCGACGAGGTTACGGCGGCGCGGGACGAGGCCCTGGCCGAGATCAAGGAGAAGAACCTCGAAAGCGCTCGGGCCATGCAGGTCGCGGTAAAGAGTTGGATACCGGCGATCCTCGCCGTCTGCATCACGGGGGGCCTTTTCGGGCTGCTGATGATTTTGGCCTTCCATCCGGTCCCGGGCGAAAACTCAAGTGTGCTCTACGTCATGGTGGGAGCGCTCGGCAGCGGATTCGCCGCCGTCATTGGCTACTACTTCGGGTCGAGCCGCACGGGGGACACGATTACCGAACATCTGGCGCAAATCGCCAAGGGGACGAAGGGTAAGGATTGACGATGGATGGCCATTGCATCGTGGGCTCACCATGCTTGAGATCCCATCGTCTTACCTTGACCTTTTTGGCGCAGCATTTCTGGGGTACGCGGGGATGCGGACCTGGGAAAAAACCAAAAGCAAGGATTGACTCTGATTGCAGCAGGGGGACTTAGCAGGTTGCGCTGATGACTGACCGCCGGAGAAACCCTGGTCCGGGGAATCCGCCAAATCGCTGAGAGAAAGCGCAAGCCGTGAAAGAGAAGATTAGAGGGCAAGACAAAAAAGTGCTTCGTAGGAGCATCCGCTCTCTTCGGGAGCGGATCGGCCAGGCGTTGGCGATGGCCGACAGTGAGAGCGGCTTGATCTCGCCAGGGTACGTTCAAACGCCGATGGCACAGGCAAGTCTGGAGGGCCCGGCCTCAACATCCGTCAAGGAACCTGCTGGCCCGGCCCGGCTGAAAGCCCCTACAACTTCCACACTCGGAGTTCCAGGCACGCCCATCACAGGCGGATTCTTGCTGGACTTGGGCGAGTACAACCCCGAGCTGATGGGCCGCAATGCAATTCCGACTTACGAAAAGATGCGGCGAGGCGACGCCCAGGTGCGAGCCACGTTAGCGGCTTGCAAGCTTCCCGTGCAATCCGCTCGCTGGAATGTGACCTTGCCATCCTTCCTAAGTGGTGAGGCTGAGAAATCCGGGGCCATCAGCAGTAACGGCGCAGGGAGGAACACCATTGGGAAGGCGCGTGAAATCGCCAAGTTTGTCCGCGAGAACTTGTTTGGCGGACTGGAATCCCGAACTGAATCGGGCTCCTGGGTGGCACAGTCATGGGACGAGGTGGTGCGCAATGCGCTGCTGATGCTGGACTTCGGGTGCGCTATGCACGAAGACATCTGGACGGTGGATGGCGCTAAAATCCGCCTGCGACGCCTCGCGCCGCGCCTTCCTCTCACATTCTACCGCTGGTTGACCGAGCCTGATGGCGAAACCCTGGCTGCGGTTGAACAGTACGGTTATCGCAATGACCGGTTTTTGACTGCGCTCCTGCCGGCGGATAAGATCGCGCGGTTTACGTACCAGCAGGAGGGAGCGAATTTCTGGGGCATCTCGCTCCTGAGAGCTATTTATCCCCACTGGTATATCAAAACTGCGCTTTACAAGATTGACTCCATTGCGGCGGAGCGTAACGCCCTGGGGATTCCAGTCTTCCGGTTGGCGCCAGGATTTTCCGCACAGGATAAAGAGGCTGCATACAACTTTGTGACCCAGCTCGCCGCCCACGAGGCTACTGGAATCGTCGAGCCACCCGGCGATGGAACCACCGGTCTGCGCATTGTGGGTTATCAGGGCAGGCTGCGCGATGTGATGCCTTCGATTCAACACCACAACGTCATGATTTCCCATGCGGCCCTCGTGCTGTTCATGGATCTCGGGCAGGCGGAGCACGGCTCCCGGGCCCTCGGCGATTCAAGCCAGGCCTTCTTTATGCTTTCCTTGCAAAATCTTGCAGATCAGATTGCCCTCACCATCACAAACTCCACGGTACGCCGGCTGGTTGAGTTCAATTTTGGGGAGAATGCGCCGGTGCCGCGCTTGGTGGCGGCGAACGTCCAGTCGCGCTCCCTGGGGGATATTGCCTCGGCTCTCACCCAGTTTGCCCAAGCGGGGCTCGTCATCTCCGAATCGAACCTGCGCAAGTTTATCCGGGACGAGCTGGCGCTGCCGGAAGAGTCGGCAGAAGGCATCGCTGCAATTCGCGGTGAAACCGTTGAAGTGGGAGAAGAAGGTGTCGAGGTGGGCGGCCGGCATCGAGGGCAAGAATTACCGGCGGAATAAACCTGTTCCGGTGAAAAGAAATCCTTCTTCGTAGAGGTTCGATTGAAAGGTTACAAGGAAATGGCTGATCTTAAGAGAACTCGAAAAGGGCTCTATCATCACCTCGTGGCTCGCTTAGCCGGACTGTGGCTCGCAGCGTGCGGCGCCAGCTTTCTGTGTGCCGTGCTCACTAGCCTTCTTTTTGCGGGCCCATTTAACGTGTACTACAACTGGCAGACGGGCAAGTTTACAGTCATATCAAACAGTGCCGGCTACAAGGAAACCAAAAACCAGCCACGCCCCCAACTCCTTGCGCTTCTTTCCCCCAATCCCTTCCAGCCAGCTTGGTTGGGAAGCGGAGGCGGCGCTCCGCAAATGACACCCACCGGATTGACCCAAGTAAGCGTCGCGGCGTTCGACCCGGTGAACAACGCCCTCCGAATTCGAGGCGGAGTGACGCCTCCGAGCGGCCAGGCCACGCCTTCAGACGCTGACCAAGTGTTTACATCGATATTCGATACAACTTACGATGCGCTTCGAGTCAACTGCGTCGTAGGCTGCGGCGGCGGTAGCGGTGGTTCGCCGGGCGGCGGGAACACGGCGGTGCAATTCAACAGCAGCGGAGCGTTCGGCGGTGACACAACGAATTTCTATTACAACGCCACGACGCATTCTTTGGGGGTCACTGGAGGTTTGGCCCTGGGGGCACCTCTGGGAGTTTCGAGCGGCGGGACAGGAACCACCTCGCCTAGCCTGACGTCCGGATCGAACATTTCCGTCAGTGGCGCATGGCCGAATCAGGCGATTTCGCTCGCCGGGGTTATCCCATCATCCGACTTGCCGGCCCCTACACAAACCACACTAGGTGGCGTTAAAGCCGCCCCTACGATCTCGCATGAATGGATCAACTCGATCTCAACGGCTGGAGTTCCGGCGCTTTCGCAGCCTGCCTTTTCCGACTTGAGCGGCACGGCGGGCCTTTCACAGCTTCCATCGACACTCGCCCAATACGGCGGAACAGTCACCGTAGGGGACTGCGCCAAGTGGTCATCGAGTGGGGTGTTGGCGGACGCGGGCGCAGCGTGCGGGTCCGGCAGCACGGCGCCGGGCGGCGGGAATACGGCAGTGCAATTCAACAGCAGCGGGTCCTTCGGCGGCGACACCACAAGCTTCTACTACAACACCACAACGCATTCTTTGGGAGTCACCGGAGGTTTGACTCTAGGGACTCCTCTGGGAGTTTCGAGCGGCGGGACAGGAACCACCTCGCCTGCCCTGGCGGCCGGTCCGAACATCTCTATTAGCGGTACTTGGCCAAATCAGACGATATCGTTCACCGGGGTTATTCCTTCGTCCGACTTACCCGCACCCACACAAACCGCGCTCGGTGGCGTCGAAGCTGCTCCTGCGATTTTGCATGAATGGATCAACTCGATCTCAACGGCTGGAGTTCCGGCTCTTTCGCAGCCGGGGTTTTTCGACCTGACCGGTGTCGCCAGTCTTTCACAGCTTCCCTCTACGCTCGCCCAATACAGCGGGACAATCACCGCGGGAGATTGCGCGAAGTGGTCATCGAGCGGAACGCTGGCGGATGCAGGTGCGGCCTGCGGATCGGGTGGCTCGACGTTGCCAGGGGGCACAGCCACGCAGTATCAGTTTAACAACACGACCTTTGGGGGAGCGGTCTCGACTTACAATGCCACCACCGCAGAGTCCACTTTCCCGAATCTCAACAACGTCTACTACGTGGATGGCGCGAAATACGCGACCGTGGAAGCGGTGACCGCCGACCCAAACTTCAAGGGCGGCACGATTGTCTCAACCGTCCCGGAAACTTTTGCTTCGAATCCGTTTTATGTTTCTGGCGTTCCGGTCGCCTACCCCACGCAAATTGTTTTGCCTTCAGCGGGCGGCACGAACGTTTGGCTGACGAATGTCCATATCAATATTCCCGCGCAAGACAAGTTGGTAGGAAGCGGCTCGGCAGCCACGATTCTCCGGGCTGGAGCGAGCTTTCCGGCTGAAATCACGGCACCCCTTCCCGTGCCCGGAGCGTTGACGGCAGGAACTACCGGAACGCTCGGCATTGGATATCTGGACGTGGTTTACACAGCGGCGAACGGCAACGGCGAAACCACGGCATCTTCGCAAGCCAGCATTCAATTCACCACGGGCAGCACCAACTCGGCGACACTGCCCGCTCCCGGCGCAATCGTTGGAGCTTCTGGCATGAATGTCTATGGCTGCTTTTCGGCGACCGCCGGATGCAGCGCCTATCTTCTGATTGCCGCCAATCAACCACTCACTTCGGCCTACACCATCACCAGCATTCCGGCAGGCCAGACGCTGCGGCCCCCTTCGATCAATACCAGCGCCAGCCTGGTTTCGCTGGCTGAGGGCGGCGCACCAGGGGCAGCCGGCCAATTCACGCGCGTCGAGGATTTACAGATTGATTGTAACGGCATCGCGGGCGGCATCGGACTTTTCAATCGTGCGGCGCAAGAACAATCAGGAGCTTCCCGCGTTCAAGTTAAAAACTGCCTTGCCGCTTCGATTGATGTTGAAGGCCCCGGCGCGCAAAATTCATCGTATAACCATCTGGTGTTAGGCGGAACGCAAGCGGCCGCGACCATCGGCTTCCGGGATGACTCGGCAACCATTCGCGGCCTGAACGATGTCACGATTGCTCCGCCCCCTGCTCAGCCGCAAGGCGCGGTAGCTATTGATCTGATTAATACGACTACGGCGCCGCTGGGATGCTATCGTGATATCCACATTGAGAATTTCGCGGACGGCCTTTTCACCAACAAGAGTCCAGCCTGCATCGAGAACATTAGCGGCTTTACCAACGTTGGGAATCTGGTTCACTTTGATGTGAACAGCTACGACGATGAAGCCAAGGGCGTCATCAACGGCGGTGCGACCAACTCTATCAAGGATGATGTTTTCTCGTATTTATCGGGCAGCGAATATGTCGGCATGTACTGGATTGGCAAAGGCACGGGCACGGCGCGGTCGCGGTATTCCAGCGAAGCGGATGTCATTGCGAATTTCCAGGGTGGCCTGACTTCGGCGGTCCCAATTCCGGTTTCAAGCGGAGGCAACGGAACGGCAACTCCGGCGCTACTGGCAGGGTCCAACATTGCAGTGACGGGAAGCTGGCCGAATCAGACGATTTCGTTTAGCGGCGCCTTGCCTGCGACGCAAGGCTCAATCACGAATGAGTGGCTGAATTCTTATAATGCCTCCACCGGCGCATTCACGGCGGCTCAGCCTGCGTTCTCGAATCTGAGCGGCCTGATCGTTCCAGCCCAGGTTGCAGCAGGTCCGGTTGTCGGCGACTGTCCTTCGGTGGCCACGGGCGCCGTAACATTTACGTGGGCAGCTTGCGCGGGTGGAACCGGCAGTCCGGGCGGCTTAACCACTCAATATCAAATCAACGACGCGGGTGCGTTTGGCGCTGCCGCCGCTCTCGCTAACAGCTTGGCAACCGGCGTAGGCACGGTGATCGCGTCGCAAGCAGGAAGCGGAGGAACTGACATTCCGGCGTTTCGTGTTATAGGCTTTCCCACTTCGCCGGCTTCCGACAAGTTTCAGGTTGCGGCAACCGGAGCGACCCCGGGCAACACATGCTCTGGAACAGTTAATTGCGCGGTTTGGGTGGACGCTTCAGGGAATTTGAATTTTTTGGGCAACACCGCCAAGTACGGTCCCGCGGCCACTGCATCTTCCGTCACGATTTACGGTAGTAATGCCAGCTTGGCTCCGGCCTTTTTCGGCATCGTGTCATCGGCGCTGTCAGTTCCGGCTGCTCCAACGCTGGCGTCAGCAGGGGGGGGAACGATTGCCGCCACCACGTACTACGCGAAAATAACTTACTTGAACGGGGCGGGCGAAACCGTCGGCTCCGGCGAATCGTCCCTCGCCGTTGCGGCCGATAACTTACTTGTCGTGGATTCTCCGCTTGCCTATATCAACGCTACGGGCTGGAACGTTTACGTTTCAACGGCAACCGGCGCAGAGACCAAACAAAACACGGGTGCCATCGCCATCGGGACCAATTGGACCGAGCCAGCGGCCGGATTGATTTCTGGCGCGGCGTTGCCCGCTTCGAATACTACCGGCGGACTGAACACTACCAATCTGTACGCAAGTACGTCCATCGCAGGTTTGGACTGCACGACATCCTCGGTTCCAAACAGCGATTGCGGGCCGGGAGTAAGCGGCTCAAGCTACATTCCCACAGCGGCAGGAGCCACAACGCCTGTGACCGGAGATTGCGTTAAGTGGATTTCATCGACGCAGATCGGCGATCAGGGAGCGGCCTGCGGTTCAGGCGGTGGTGGCGCTTGGTCTGCGATGACGACTTCCTTGGCCAATCTAACTCTTTCGATGGCGGGGTTCACCACCACTTTCAACTGGACCAATGCCGCCCTGGGCGAATGGGGATGGGACGCCAGCGGCAATACGACTTTGGCGAACACCGAAGCCGCCGTTTCCGGCACAAATGTCAACTCGCCGGGATTCTCAATTTGCGGGCAAGTCTGGGGCGGAGGAACGCCGGCGAACATTCAAGATTGCTGGAAGCTGGCGGTGACTTATGGGACATCGATCAATCCAACTTCTACTTTTAATTTTACGCATATTCCCGGGTCCACAGGGACTCCAGCTATAAATCTCCCGAACAACACGATCATAACTGACACGGGCGGCTCCTTCACCTTGCAACAACTCGGTATAAATGTGATTACCAGCGAGAACACGGGTGTTGTGACTGTAGATAACCCAATCCAGATTCAATCCGCTGCGACAGCGCAATACTACTCGATAAACCTGAAAGCAACGGCGGCGCTGACGGCGGGCGAGTTGGTCTGTCTCGACTCGGCCAATGCCAGTTCGATGATCGTTTGTCCTACGACGACCACGGATCAATTCATCGGCTTTGCGCCAGCGGCTATCGCGGCGGGAGTCAATGGACCGGTCGCGATCCAAGGTAGTGTCATCAACGCCCTGATGGGAACGGCAACCTGTGCCATCGGCAACTGGGTCATAGCCGATACGACGACGGCTGGCGATGTGAAATGCTCAACCACCGCGCCCGCTTCGGGCGATCAGGTGGGTTGGGCGATGACCGCGCAAGCGACGGTGGGCGCCGCAATGACGGTGCTGATCGACAAGAGGTAAAAAGACAGTGGCACGGGGCAAGTGGCAAGTGGCGTCAAAGACAGTGGTAAGTGGTAAGTGGCAAGCGGTAAGTGGCAAGTGGTTAGCGGTTAGTTTGCTCCTCACTTATCACTTATCGCTTACCACTGCCCTATTGGCTTCGAGCACCAGCGGCTCCGGCACATCGGTCATGGCCTGTGCAGGCTTTACTCCAAAATCCTGCGCCCGGACCGATCAAGTTATTGTTCCACTGGCGGCGCTGCCCGGAAACGTTCCGGCTTTGGGAGTGCCATTCGTTGAGCCGGAATTTGGCGAGCGCATGGTGCGCGCAACGTCGCTGGCCAGTGTTCCAGTCTCAAGGGGAGCGTATTCACCCCAGGAATTCAACACCAGCGCGTGGGATATTCCCGACGCGAGTTTGGACTCAGCGGCTTGTCCGGGCGATAGGTTCACGACGGGCACCACCGGAGGCGCGGTTTACGGATTTTGGATTGATCGCTGCACGATGGCGGTCACGCAAGTATTAAGTAACAACTTTTCGCCCGGCTACATTCCGCTTGACGCAAACAACAAGTTCAGTCCTACCGATCCGGGCATCATGTTTGGCACGTCTTACAACAACCCAAGCCGTCCAGTTTCTCAGGCGTTTGCTTACTCCTGGCCGGGAGTGACAACTTCGGCGTGGACGGGAAACGCGGCGGACGCCCGGTCGTTGGTTTACGACTTTACGACTTGCCCAAGCATTCCCACCGAGACCCCAGTTAGCTCCTATGCCGGGGACTTAAACGTTGGTGTCAATCTTTCCGGCCAATTCTTCATTGGCCATTCGAGCATTTATGGAATGGGGCAAGATACTGGAAATCACGTTGTTGCTTTCGCCTATAACACGGGCACGGAAAGCGCCCCGGTTTGGAAATGCGATTGGTGGGACACACTCTTAGGGCAGGTGGGCGGCTCGGATTATACTGGCGTTCAGAACACCAACTGGCAATTTCCTGTGCCCGCCGCGCCCGTGCCCACAGCAGGAGGGACTGGCGGCACGATCCCGGCTGGAACTTATAACGTTCCAGTCAGCATCGTGCTCTGGCATGACAGCAGTTTTGGAGCAGGGATTCCAGCCCCTGAGACTTTGCCAAGCGCAGTGGGAACCGTAACGGTTTCCAGCGGGCAAAATGTAACTGTAAACAGACCGTGCGTCCTTTCTGATGGTTCATCTACAAACATTTGCAGTGGAACGCAGACCGGCGGCACGGATGTAGTAGTGGATGTTGATCTGGGATGGGGCGGCACGAGTTACGGTCAGAGTCCTTATCAGTGGTGCGTCTACATGGGGACCACCAGCACAGTCTTCCAGCAGACTTGCGTACCGTGGGCGACGACTTCCGTAACTCTCAGTTCTTATTCAACCACCGGAGCGAATCCTCGAACGGTCAGTGCGGCGGGTTTTGCGATTCATGGCGGCAATCCCAATCCCAATGGACAGTATTTCCGCGCCTCATCGACTGACGGCACGATTTTTCAAGCGTTAGTCTTCTGGCAGATTGGGACGACAAATGTAACGGGCTGCACCGCAGCGGGCGGGAATCCACCCAGCCCGGTACAATGCGGCGGTCATCCTCAAGACGGTAACAGTCATCTGGTGAATGCTACTGGATATGGCGCCAGTCCCACCGACTTGGGGACGCTGATTCGGCCTTCTTCTAATCTTGGCTCATTTACTCAACTTTTCACCAGCGGCCCGCAGCCCAGCGAGACTCAAGACTCGCACTACAATTGGGGCGACAACAATGCTTCGGACACCTATCCTTTAACCGAAGTTATCTATCCCGCCGTGGGCTATATCCCGTCTTCGGATGGCACCCAGAATGTGACTAACCCGGTCCTCTCCACGCCGCGTGGCGTCTTCAATGAACTGATTGGCGTCGATCCGACCGGCAAGCAGATCATTTGGAGATATGCCCATGTTCATTCCGTGCCGCTCTATAACAACCTGATTGGGGCTTACATCAGCGAATCGACGCCCAATTTCAACCAACTGAGTTACGGCCCGCAAAGTCCGGATGGACACTTCTACCAACTTACGATGGGCGACCTATGGCAGCTTGGGCCGACCGGAGGCGGTCCGCACGCAGGCGGCAATTGGGTAGCCTCCAAGATTTATACGAATCCGTGGCCTGCAAACTCTTCGAATTTCGACTTGATTACGCCGAACGGCGTCCTTAACGAAGCGATGATTCTGCTGGCCTCTGCTACCACGGCAGGATCAGTCGCTCCCCTTTGGCCAACCACGATGGGCGCAGTGGTCAATGACAATGGAACGGTGGGAAACGAATGGGAAGTTGTTCCGGGCTGCCCGGCCGACAATACGTTTGCCGCATATCCTTCCAGCGGCTTCGCTGTTCCTTTGGGCTATCTGATCCAAGACCCGAATCACGGGATCGAAGTTGCGCAGAATTCCGGGACGATTAGCGGAATGGCTCCGCAATGGCCTCTATGGTCAATTAGCTCGATCAGCGTCAGCGGTGTGACGGTGACAGCGACATTAAGTGTCGCACCTGCCAATCTTGCGGTAGGCAGCAAGATTTATGTCTACGGCGTTTCTAACTCTACGTTCAACAGCACGGGGAACGCGCCGACGTTCACCGTCGCCAGCGTTTCTGGATCGACGGTCACTTGGAACAACTCAGCGGCCAGCGGCGCGGCATCAGGCGGATTTGTTGCCTGGGATAATGGCACGGCGACCGATTCTTCCGGCATCACCTGGAAGATGTACCTGCTGGGAACGCCGGCCACTGGATGGCTGCGCGATCAGCCCACCGAGCAGTGCCGGACCGACGTTTGGATTACAGAGGGTAAATAGCCGATGCTGAGTAAGATCATTTACGCGATTAAGTGGATGGCAGGCAAGCAGCCTTATACCTTGACGCTTGATGAGTGCGCGCAAGCGGCGCACATAGGTTTTGGCGGATGGCTGATCCTGATCCCGTGCTGCTGGGGCGTGATTCATCATTTCGGGCTGGACGTGATTGCGAAGTTCCTCTGGCCGTGGCTTCTGACGGGCGTGGCCATGCTGATCGGCATCACGAGCTACAAAGAATATTTCAATGACGTTCACAATGAGGGCGCAAGCTACGCGGATGGCTGGCGCGACCAGCGTAACTATCTGATTGGCGCGGCGGTGATTTTGGCGCTGATCGTAATTCCGTTTGTGATCTGAGGCCGGGGCGGCACTGATGGCGGCCTGGAGCGTGAGCAAACGGCCGTCGCGGTGATTTTGCCATGAGGTCAACGGTGGGGCCAGGCATGAGGCCGACCCCCAGGGAGGTCGGAGATGGTAGGGATAGCCAAGAGCGTGAGCGGGCAACGGGTCCTGAAGCCGGATGTCGCCATCGTGACGGGTCCTGGGCAAGCCGCAACGTGTGAAGTCCCCGTCCACAGCTCAAAGCATGTGTCCAGCGCGCTTGCCCGGTTCACTCAGGCGCAGACCGCCGCTGACAAGAAGCAAGAGACCGTCCGGAAGCGGGTGCGCGCACCAAGCGGCTTGGGAGTGGACACGGCGGGGTTCGAAGAAGAGCTCTCCGGCAAGAAGAAAGCGGCCGGGCACGGCATTCCCTTACTGCTTGCCGGACTCGGGACAGCCGCTGCAACCCCGGATGGAGTCGCGCTGCACAGGGCGGATGCGAGCCTTTTCGAGATTCCCATTGCGGTCACTGGTTCCTGGGTGAAGAGCGATTCCTCGTTTTCGATCACGGATCACGACCTATCGAACATGATCCAGAACTTCGAGAAGCGCAAAAACGAAATGGTCGTGATCGACTACGAGCACGCAAGCGAAAATCCCGAAGTGGCGCGCGGCGGACCTATTCCGGCGGCAGGCTGGATCCACGACCTTCGCGAATCAATAAAGGGAGTACATCAGCTCTGCGCCTTGGTCGAATGGACCCCGGAAGCGGAGCAGATGATTCGCGATGGGCAGTACCGGTTCTTTTCCCCGGCTATTGACTGGGGAGCGACAGATAAGGAAACGGGTTTACCGCAAGGCGCCACCCTGACGAGTGGCGCATTGACCAACCATCCGTTCTTGGAGGAACTGCCGCCCATCATGATGAGTGATGGCACGGTACTAGTATCGGAATCCAACCGCCCGGCGCATGGCGTTGGAAGGGTGCCGCCGGGATCCAAAGAAGGAGAACAATTCATGGCAAAACTTAAGAAGATGAAGCTCCAACCGATCCCGAAGGGCGAGGAACTGGCTGGACATCATGCGGTCATCGAGGAGGGAAGCGAGGAGCCAGCCGGATACGTCCCGGACGAAGACCTCATGGAGTACTCCGCCCGGCATCTGGGCATTAACCCGGACGAGAAGGCGGATCTGGATCAAAAGCAACTGACCAGCGAGGCGCGGCGCCATACTTTTTTCCTGCGCGAAGCTGTTTGCAACGGTCACATCGACAATCTCCGGGCATCCGAACTGGCGATGCAGGGAAAGATTTCCTTGGCTGAATACATCAAAGCGCAAGAGGCAGAGCGGTTGCTCGATTCAGCCGTCCAGGCCGGAAAGATCCTTCCGCGGGACCGAACCTTCTTTTTCAGGGATGCTCTCGATCGTCCGCGCGAATTCTCTGATTATGTGAAGAACGCGGTTCCGGTGGTCACTCTCGGTTCGACCGGGTTTGGATCGAGCCAGCCGGTTTCCGTGGATGAAGAAATTTCGCTCGGAGTGAAAAGGGTCATGAGTGAGGACCGAAGTCTAAGGTATCCCCAGGCGCTCAAACGGCTCCTGAAGGAAAACCCGGATCTGGAAAGACGTTATCACGGACAGCACCTAAAGCCGGCGCCGGCCGAGGCGCCGGTCCGATAAATTCAATGGCAAGGGAAGAGTGGCGAGTGACGAGCAAGAGCTTCTCACTTGCCACAGGACACTTGCCACTCGTCACTGGAGGAAAAAATGTCAGGCATTAATGGATTGACGATCAGTTTCCGGGCTCAAGCTAATGTGAGGATTGCCAAGTTCACGGTGCTAATCAAGGACACGGCGGACACCACGCAGAACCAGCAATACGCTGGATTACCGGGCGTCGCGAACGCACCCGGCGTGCTAGGTGTGACGATCGACCATTTCGTTGAGCCGAATTACTTCGTGCCCCAAGGCACGAATCCGGCCACCGTCACCGGCACCACACCCTTGCTCTATAACCTGACGGGCCGCTCCATCGCAGTGCAAGTGAACGGCATCGCACGGTGCTATGCGAGTGGCGCAGTAAATCAGGGGGACGAGCTTGTGGTTGCCGACGCTTTCGGCCGGGTGAATAACCTTGCGAACCTGAGCATCGCAGCGGGAACCAAAATCTACCCCGTCGGCACCGCCCAAAACTCCACTCAAAATGCCAACGACGTGGTGGAAGTGCTGTTGAACTTTGCCCCCGCGCACGCGTGAAGAGCGGTGACAAGTGACAAATGGCGGACAAAGGTCCGCGCTTTCAGCAGATGACTACTGTAAAGGGTGCGGCCCGGGTGATCCCCCGCCTTGACGGGTGGATCCGGGCGTAGGCCGAGTGGTTGCGATGGCGAGCAGCTTCCGGCTGAGGGCTTCTGTCCCGATACGTGCTATCGGGATCGCCGGTAAAGACAGTGAAAAGTGGCAAGGGACAGGTGAGGAGTGAAAGGCTCCCGCGTGTCACGGGTCACTCGTCACTTGTCACTCGGAGGAAACATGGCAGATATTAGCCTGCAGTACTTGGACCAACCGCTGAATAACGTCAGCGTTGGTTACGTCAACGACGACTACTTTGCCGAAAAATTGCTGCCGGTCGCTCCGGTACAAAAACAGTCGGGGCGTTACTGGGTCTTCGGCAAAGAAAAATTCCACCGTTACGAAACAATCCGTCATGCCAAGTCGGAGGCGCGCGAGATCGCTCCCTGGTCCCTCTCAAATAATGCTTACTTCTGCGATGACCACTCGCTGAAGGATGCGATTAGCGACGAGGAAAAATCCAACGCGGATAATACCGATCTCGAAATCAACACGGTTGAAAACTTGACAGATGCCATCCTACTGGACCTCGAGATTCGCGCCATGAACCTGATCATGGGTTCCACCTCACCTGTCCCCAGCGTCACCCTTTCCGGCACCTCACAGTGGTCGGATTACATCAACTCCGACCCCATTGCGGCCGTTGAGGCTCAGAAAGTGTCCATCAAGCAGGCCATTGCCAAGACGCCGAATACCATGGCTGTTAGCTTCCCAGTGTATTCCGTGTTGCGGCAACATCCGAAGATCATTGACCGCTTCAAGTATACCCAGGTTGGCATTTTGCAAGCTGACCACCTGAAGAGCGCGTTCGATGTGGATAACTTCTGGGTGTTGGGCGCCGAGTACGACACCGCCAATGAAGGGCAGCAGCCTTCCCTGACTTGGGTGTGGGGGAAAAACGCGTTGCTTGCCTATGTTCCCACAGCCCCGCAGCGGTTGCAGCCATCCTTGGGTTACTCCTTCCGTTGGTTGTTTGGAGCGCCCGACCTTCAAGGAACACTGACCAAGCGCTACCGCGTGGAATCGAAGGCAGCCGACGTGATCGAAATCCATCGCTACGATGACATTCAAATTGTTGCTCCTCAGGCTGGATTCGCTTTCTTGAATGCGTCGGCATAAGGAACGCAGGTGTCAGGTTTCAGGCGCCAGCCCTGAAACCCCGAACCTAGCATCTGGGATCTGGCTTCTCACCGGCGGGCGCAGAGTGGTAGGTTCCTGCCGGGTCTGACACCACGATCCTGACACCTTTTTATGGAGGACTCATGGCGAAATATCAAGTGTTGCGGCCCATCGAACAGAGCGGAACTCTTTATAAACCTAAACCAGGACCGGGTGAGCCTGTCCCGAAGACGGCGAAGAGCGCGGGAAATGGCAGGGAGATATTTGTCAATACGGAGGGGGTGATTGAGCTTACCACTGTGAACATTCCGAGGTTCACACTTGGGCAGATTGGACCCGTGGAAATAGTCCAGCTTGGGAGTGAACCAAATACGTCCCAACCGGCCTCAACTCCCGAACCCGCGCCTCCGCAGACTCGCATGACTGGCTTGACCAACGATAACGCAGCTTCTTCTCGACCTCAGGGAACGGATTCAACTCCTGTGAAGCCAGAGGAGCACGCATCTCCTCAGCAGCAGGCATCCGCAAAACCTGTGATAGCTGAAAAACCCGAGAGCAGATTCGCGGCTAGCCGCCCGGTCGAGGCTGCACCGTCGAAGCCGGTTGAACCCGTGAAGCCTGCGGCCAAGGCGGAACCCGCGCCGGGAAAGCAGTCCGAACCGGCGAAACCAGTGTCCAGACCAGAGCCCCGCGCGGGCGGCGAGGCGACAAAGCCTGTTGAACCCGCGAAGCCTGCGACTAAGGCAGAACCCGCACCGGTAAAGCGGTCCGAACCGGCAAAACCAGTGTTCAAACCAGAGCCCGTGGCAGGAAGCGAGGCCACGAGGCCGGTTGAAAGCCCAAAGTCTGAAGCAAAGCTTGAGCCGACGAAGCCCGAGCCGAAGACTGAGCCTTCGACTAAGGCAGAACCCGCGACAGTGAAGCAAGCCGAACCCGCGAAGCCGGGAAAGCCGAAGAACAGATAGGGAAAACGTCCCTTTCTGGAACTCTTTGGGCTGGATCGTTTCCCTAGAACCTTTTGTCAGCACGAGCCGAGGTGAATATACGCAATCATGGCCAAGTTCAAGATTGTTCGACCTGTCGAATATAACCATAAGCTTTATCTGCCCCGCATACTGGGGGGAGAGGAAATTTCTGAGGTCAGAACCAGCGCTGGCAGCGGGCGAGAGATTCCGGTGGATATAAGCGGCATCATCGAAATCACAAACCAGGAGGCGGCATCCTTCACTCTGGGGCAGATCGAGCTCTTAAGAGCTCAGAGGAAGCCAGCAAGCCGCAAATGATGATTGAACTGCAAGGAGGATTCAATGGGAAGTCCTTTAATTAATGTCACCTCTACATATGTTGATATCAGGCAAGACCTCGAGGGCGCGTTTATTCGGCGCGCCAAATTAGTCATCGCTAATCTGACCCCGGTGGTCACCATGCTCTGGCAGGCGAGCCACGCATATGCACTTGGGGCTCAGATTCTCGATGCCAACGGCAACGTGCAGCAATGCACCGAGGCCGGAACCTCTGGCGCAAGTGCGCCCTATTGGAACAAGGCCATTGGGGGAACGACTCCAGATGGCACTGTGACTTGGACCAATGCGGGGACAAATGCCAACAGCATTCCACATGGCTTGCCCAGCCAGCCGGTCTTTACTTATTTTAAGGCGACTTCAGGGGGTGGATTTCATCAGACGGCCCCGCCCGACGGCAAGAACCTTTACATCACGGCGGACGGCAGTGGGACCAGCCTTGAAGTCTACGCTGAATACTGAACTTGGCTAAGGCCCCGTTTGCGAGTCAAGGTAACACAAAGACATACGCCCAAAGGTTGAGTGTTTCTATGTCCTACACAACGGTGAGTAATGTGGCCGGGATGTTTCCATCGTTCACACGCGGAACTCCGCAGCAGAAACCTCCGGACACGCTGATCCAGCAATATATTGATGACGTGGCCGGAGATATTGATGCCAGTCTTTTGCGGAGGTTTGCAGAAGCCATCCAGCAGAACGGCAACGGAAGCTTCACCAGTTTTCTTTCGGGGTTGCTGGTGGCCACCAACCTCTGGCAGCCGAACACTAGCTACGCGGCTGCGGTATTGGCCCTCGATTCAAACGGCAATCCACAACTGGTTTTTGTAGCGGGTACGTCTGGATCGTCAACGCCCGCTTGGAGCACGGTTTCCGGTGGGTATACCACAGACGGCACTGTCATCTGGCAAAATGTCTCAAACGACGCAAGCCACATTCTCGAAAAGATCAACCGGTATGGAGCCGCAGCACAGCTCGGCGGAACGCTCGCGACCTTCGGTGTGGCGGACGCGCGGGACTTAGCGCAATCCCTGGAAGTTGAGTACGACGCATTGCTCGAGGCGCTGAATGCCCGGGACAAGAATGGCCGCCCTCTCGATAGCGGTTTGTACGATTATCTCTTCGATCCTCTATCACGCGTTCAGTCCCCGCGCCCCGGTCTTCGTGGGATTGCGGGAGGTGACCAGCCAAAGGGCCAGACGCCGGCTGACCTGGGCATGTCCAACTTCTTCGGAAAGTTCGACAAGAAGGGGACCTAATCATTTTGATTTATGAGTCCCGGGTGAGATCTCAACCTGGCAACTCAGAATCGGAAACCGAAGATGGCTTATACACCTGCTTGGAACGCGACCTTTGGAAAGCCGTTGCTCAACCAGTGCATCGCCATCATTCAACGCGATCAAGCGCCGGCAATTGCGATCGTTAATCCGGCCTTGCAGCTTATTAACGAGTTCCACAAGGGACCCGGCGCGCGGACGGCATTTCCCTGGCTGACGCTTGCGGCAGATGGCGCCAGCTTCACGGCCGGCTCCCCAGATGTCCGCCAGTCAAACACCTCCGTCACACTGGCCCTTGAAGCAGGGCAGTTTGATCAAGAAATGGCACAAGACAACGCCCAAGATTACGCGCGCGTTTTGGACATAATTGTCACCACCGCATCGGGTGCTGATTGGATCACGCCGTTGCCCATTCAGCATGAGACCGTTCCGGGCGGCATTACCACGCCACCCGCCACGGGCGCGGTGAAGAATGTGTTCGTAGAATCGCATCGTTATAGTCAAGTCACCCTTACTGGCATTCAGACGCCTGTCCTTCGCGTGACTCTAGCCGTTCTGTTTGAATTGATTGAAACGTAGGGGCGAAAGGCAAGAGACGAGAGGGAAGACAGGAGGCGATATGGCGCAAGTAGTTGATAAAACTAAAATTCACCAAGGACCGGGAAACCTTTGGCTGGGTGTCGCCATTCCCGCCAATGGCTCCCGGCTGATCATTGATCCCTATGGCAACCCAACTCAGAACGCGTTAGGCCCTCCTCTGGCGCCCACGCTGAGCCAGGTGGCTGGCGGGGTGCTGGCAGCCCAGACTTGCTATGTAAAGGTCACCTATGTGAATCCCTTAGGTGAGACGATTCTCTCTTCCGAATCGAGCTTGGTGGTTGCTGCGAACAGTTTGCTGGTGGTGGCATCTCCGCTGCCTCTCGCCACCGCGACTGGTTGGAATATTTACGCGGCGAACTCGACCGGCACTGAGAAATTGCAGAATGGTTCTCCCCTTCCGATTGGCCAAAGTTGGACAGAGGCGGCCTCAGGCCTTTCCACCACCGGCAATGCTCCGCCGCCGGCTAACACCGCAGGCCCTTTGTTTGCAGGCGCAGTGACAGGCGCTTCAACAGTGCTTTGGACTCCTAAGATCACTACCATTGCCGCTGATCAAGTGACGGCGGCAATCGATGCGCGCTTAGTCTCCGAGGAGGAAACGATTGAAGCCGAAGTGATGGAAACGGACTACGCCAAGTTTAAGGCTTACGTTTCTAACGGGTTGTACTCCACGGGTGAGGACCCAGGACTGCCCGCCGGCTATCAGGGTTATGAGGAGATCAGTTTTGGCGGATTGATGATGATTCCTCAGATGTCAGTGGCCGTAATTTCTCCCCGCCAGGAATCTCCTGGAAAATTCGTTGTCTCCCAGCTTTACAACGCTTACCAGGCGCAAGCCCTCTCTATGCCGTTCTCCCGGGAAAAGCCCACCACAGTAAAGATCAAATTCAGCGGACTGGCGGATCCTACCCGGCCCGTCGGGGATCAGGTGGGGAAGGTATACCGTCAGCCATAAAAGCAGGTACGAGGTGCCAGTTAACCGACTTCAGCAAAGCCTTGATGCCTGAGACCGACACCAAAAAATGGAGTTGTCATGACTGAATCCGAAAATCATATCGCCAGCGCCGGCGACTTCAGATCAGCGCGCGAGATTGACCTGAAAGTGGAACGGGTGGTTTTGCCGCAGCTCGGAAAGGCGGTGCTCATGCGGCGGCCGTCGCCTCTTTGGTTCATCTTCCGGGGACAACTCCCACAAAGCCTTGCGGTGCGCGCCTCCGGGGAGACGGGCGGTCCGCGCGCTGTCGAAGATGTGCTTCGATTGGGCCGATGGGTGAGCGAGTTGCTCGCGGAAGTCATGGTGGATCCGCGCGTTTCACTCAGTCCCGGACCGGATGAAATCTCTCCGGACTTTTTCTCGATCGAGGACTTAAATTTCGTCATCAGGTGGGCATATGGCGAGGTTGCTGCTGACGGCAGCGACCTCGCGGCCTTTCGCAGCCAGCAACCATCTCCTGCTCCTGGCGCAAGCCGCTGAAACATGGCATTGCCGACCCAGCGAGATGCTAAGGTCCCAGGGAAAAGATATCGATGCGGTTACCGCCCTGCAGATTGATCTGGCGGGGGCAGTTGCACTCTGGCGGTGGCGTGAACGAATCAACCTCGGGGATGGAGTTCACGAGGAGCACTGGTAACGCATGGCAAATCCGCAGATTATCTACAATCCGGGCGCGGGCCCAGTAACGCTCGCCTTCAATTATCCGCCGCGGACTGTCCCCGCTTACGAATCCGTCGCCACCCGGCATGACAACCTGGCGAGCTCGGGGGTTCGTGAATCCATTCTCGAGCGCATCGACAATTTTCTGGAGCTGGCGATGGAGACGGTCCTTTCCGGGCTGGACGTTGCGGCCTGGAACTCGTTTATGCAGTACGCGCTCACCGGTGGCCAATTTGCTTACTATCCGGACAATTCGCAGTTTTTGTTTACTAACTATTGGCTTGACGACACGACCTGGAAGGCGGGCTATAAGGTCGCAGGAATTTACAGTTTCAAGATGAAGTTCCGGCAAGTGGTGACTTAAAGACAGTGAAAAGTGAGGTGTGACGAGTGAGGAGCCAGTAGCGCCGGGCTTTCGCTTGTCACTCGTCACTTGCCACTTATCACCGCGCTTATGATCCAAGGGAATCAAAATTGGCTGAACAGCTTGGCCCAGCAGCAGAAACAGCCCCTCTATGTATTAGTGATCCCGAATTTCGGGATCTACTTGGCAAGCTTCTCAACCAGTGCCGGTGTTTCGGTGAGCGGTTACGGCATCGGCACGTATGGAGTGGCGCCTTACGGAACGTAAAGAGCAGAAGGCGGTAGGCGGAAGGCAGAGAGGAGTTAAGATGACCTTTTTGCTGCATTCTGCCTAGCGCCTACTGCTTTCTAGCAAGGAATTTGAGGATGGCCTTACTATCCCAATACTATCCCGGCAATTTCTGGAGCGACGTCGCCCAGTCACTTGCCAGGATCTATGCGCGCCAGAACCCCACTGCTGGAAACTGGCAGGCGAATGCGGCGCCTACTGCCACCCAACCGGCCTTTGCTGAGTGCGGCATCGATTCGGTCACGGCATTCTCCGGGTTTGCGCAGGCGCCGATTGAAAACATCGTCATCAATCCACCGGCGGGCGTTCTGCCGGATTCAACCCCCGGGCCGGATGGATTCCCCATCAATTTTTCGCCACAAGGATTGTCCACGGGCAACATTTTCCTGAACACCTTTCAGAATACAATTCAACAGAGTGTCATGGGCAGTTGCTACTCTTTGTTGCAACCGCTCGCTTATTACCGCGTGGATGTCTTCGCGCACACGGATTTATTCTATTACCAAGGCAGCTCATCACTAAGCAGCACGGGCGCCGGGCAAGCGGCATGGTCGGTGGGAAACGCCTCGCCAGGCGCAATTCTTGCCGCTCTCTATCCGGCAACCGCGCCCATGCCTTCACCGGGTCAAGCGTTTTCCACGGTTCCCTCCAGTTGGGTTGCGCATTCGAATACCGGAGTTGGCCAGAAGCTCACTCAATATTTTGCTCGCATTTACGCGAAGACCGACATTGAGTACTTGCAGGAAGACAATGTCCCGATAATCGTCCAGGACAGTTCCCACGCGCGCTGCGGCTCCAGCGTGATTCCGGCCTCAGGCACGGTGACGGTGCACGTCATCTACCAGGATCCGGTGGTGGGTCCAATCGCAGTTTATACGTCGCTGGAAGGCCTGGCTGCTTACCAGGCATTGCCCCGTTCGTTTGTCATTCCCACATCCGACCCACTTTACGTGCCGGATGTAACAGCCTCAAACGCTCCCGCGCTGCAGAACCGCAGTTTCATCTACGATGCAGCGCTGTTCATGATCGCCGCTTGCAGCGCAGGCAATTTCAACGCAGCACAGAGAGTGGTGAAGCAACTCAACTATTTTCTAGACAACCCCAGCTACCTTGCCAGCCTGATCCTTGAAAACGGTGAAGACGGCAAATCGGCGAGCCGTTGGACAAAATCCAATCCGGCTGATTCGGTGACGAATATCAACGATCCCACCGAACCCCCTTATGGCACTGGGCTGGTCGTGGACTTCCATGCCACGTCAGCGAACGATTCATTCACCTATTCCGGCGCCAGCTTTCCTGACGCAGCGGATACGCAGATTCAATTTGAACACAAGGAAGTCGCAACCCTCGGGTTTTTGTTCGACATCCCAGTAACGGCTAAGGACGGGTCCGTGACCGGTGTACAAGTCACTGCGGACCCGGCAGGTCCTGCCACCTATAATCCGTCGGCGAAAGTAATCACAATTCCCATCGGTCCGGGCGCCAATACTTACCGGACGAATTTGATTAATCTCCAGGCCCAGATTTCTGAACTGGCTAACGACACCCTGACCGCAATTACGGGTTTTAAGGTCACGCTTACCAGCCCGGGCGACCTTTACTTTGACAACTTGAGCGTGGGAGGCTTGCAACCTGCGAATTCACTGGCCTTTTCGTATGACGCCTATTACGGGCAAATCGATCAACCTTACATACGAGCCGGAGCGATGGCATGGGTCTGTTACGCCTACTGCATCTACATGGCGATGTCGCAGGATTGGACGCCAGCCCTCTATTTGCAGCGGATGATCGACTTTCTGTTCACCTTGCAATCGCCGGCGAATGACCTGACGAACGGCCTGTTCTATCTTGGATATGGCAAATATCAGGACCCTGGGTATCAGTTCATCCCCGGACTGATCCAAACTGTCTCCACCGAACATCAAGCCGATCTCTACTTTGCATTTATGCGAGCGGCAGAGGTGCTGCCCACGGCGGCGACCCAGCTCCTGAAGACTGTCCGGATCACGAGCGCCCAGGCACAGTCTCTGGCGGCGACCGCGGCTCAGGTCGCGGGCCTTGCGTCCCAAATCTGGACGAAGCTGCTTGCCAATCTCTATATCCAGCCGAATGGCTCGGTCCCCGGCCGTTTCGCCCAGGGCGCAACCGGAGTCACTCTGGATACGAGCGACGCGCTGGATGCAAGCGGTACGTGGGCGGCTCTTCTGGCGGACGCGAACGGCCGGGATGATATCGCTGCTGGATGCCTCGAATTCGTTTATCAGAATTTCTTCCTGCCCAATCAAAAGATCGCAAAATCGAGTCAGCCAGCTTCTTGGAACGAAGCCTACCAGCAACTTTCACCGTTCAGCGGTTTCATGCCCTATCAGAATTCCGCAGGAGGATATTCGGGCGTTCCGTCGAGCGTTTGGCAGGAAGGAACCTGGAGCATGATCCTGGCCCTGCTGCGGCTTTATGACGTTGCCGCGATTCAAGCCTATTTTCAAAACGTGGCGGGAGGGATCGACAATTTCCTGGAAACACTCGTCAACTCGCAGTACACCATTCGCAACACCACCGGTGACGGATCCTATCTGGGCTATTCGCTCGCCGCTCGCGGCCTGCCCTGGGAATTTGAAGTGTGGCCCATGCTCTCGCCCACCTGCTGGTTTTGGATTACGGCGGTGAATCCCGCGCTGCTGCTTTCTGCGGCCACCAATCCGCAGACGCTCCCCTACCTCGTGATTCCGCAGGGCGCCAGCCAGACGGTGAATGAAACTGATGGCATGGCAAGCGTTGGCAAAATGACGCTGACTTCGATCGATCCCGGAGGCGTGCTAAAGAGCCTGGTAGCTCAGCAATCGCTGCTTGGGCAAGTAGCGCAATTCTCCATGGGATTTCCGGGGCAGAGTTTGGGTGATTTTGTACCGCTGCACACCTTGCAGATTACTTCCACCGGCTGGACTTCGAAGGGCCAAATTACGATCGAGTGCGACGATGTGCAGCGGTTCATCAAAGGGTCCTATTTATGGCTGAACGGCGGCCCTGCTCCCTGGGTGCCAGGGGACTCGATGCCACCGCAACCCGCCGGCTCTCAGTGGCTGCCGAATGCTTTTACTGCAAGCAGCGCCAACCCTCGTTATCTACAGGGCAATCCCATTGATTTATTGCTGGCGGCCTTGCAGAACGAGCTCGGCGTGGGGCAAGACCCGGCGTTGCCGCGCTCGCAAACGCCGGTCTACGCTTCGGATTTTGATTCAACTTTGTCGTTGGCCAGTCCCATCCAAGGCACCGGGGGGTGGCAGATTTTTGTGCCGGGAGACGATTCAACCCTCATTAATCCGAATCCCTATCTGGACGTTCCCGGCATGATCGCATTGCGCGATGCGCAATTCTCCGGAGACTGGTTTGAATTCAAGATCACCCAGAAGACGGAGGCTTTGCAGTGGATTCAGGATCAAATCCTGAAAATCCTCGGCCTCTACTTCATCGTGCGCTCCAGCGGGCAACTGTCACTGAAATCCATGAAGACCGCAGAGGGTGTGAGCTCTCCGGCGATGGCCTTGAATCCGGGAAACATCGTTGGCATTCCATCGGTTCAGCGCGGCAGCATCATTAACGTGGTCAACATCCGGATGGATGTGGACGATTCGGAAGATCAGACGGCGGCGATGGCCTATAACAACGATGTGGTGTTTGAGCAGCAGGACTCCATCAACACCTATCGCCAGCTCTATGTTCAACAGATTGAAGCCAAGGGCCTGCGCGTGGGCTATGGCGGCATGTTGCGCGCTTCCTTGCTGGCGGACCGCCTGTTCCGCCGCCACGCCTATGGCACGCCGGAATACACAGTCAACACATGGCTCTCCACCGTGCCGCTTGAGCTCGGAGATTACGTCTGGCTCAGCCATCCGCTGGTGCCGGACCTTTTGACCGGCGAAATGGGTGTGAACAGCGTGATTTGCGAAGTCTCCGGACGGCGCCCGGATTACGCGCGCGGGCGGATGCAATTCACTCTGCTCGACACTCGATTCATGAATTTGACGAAGCCTTATCAAATCGCCCCAGCAGCCGAAAACGTGCCGGCCTGGAGCAGCGCCACGTCCACGCAAAAGTCGGAATTCATGTTTATTTCATTTGCCAGTGAAGGCGGTGAGTATTCGGACGGAACGCCGGGGAATACGATTTTTTAACTATCGAGACCCGGCAAAAGGGCTTCAGTCTTCTTATAAAAACCGGATGTCCGGGACGCAAGCCTTTACCGGAGGCAGAAAGAATAATGAGTCAATTAACTTTAAATGCTATTCCCGGCTTTTTTGATATTCAAGACGCAGCCATTGCTGGCAATCAGCCGCTGACGGACGACTCCATCCAGAAGATTTCGCACAATGCCAAATTCGGCGCGGTGCGCTGCGAGCTAATTTATATGGGCTTTTATACGAGTGGCAATACGGTTCCGACACCAGTGAGTCCTGTGGATGGCTACGCCTATTTACGCCAGGAGTGCGCGTTTATGCCGGTCTTTGCGTCAAGCCGCCAGCCGGCAGCAGGATTCGTACCGGGCCAAGCGCAATTTCCGGGGCTTGCGCAATCCGACTTGGGCACGGGCTCTCTGGTCATCGTGCCCTACGCGCTGGACGTCAACGATTCCACTGGTGTTGTCACCTGCCAAGTCTATTTCAGCGGCAACGGCGCGCAGAACCAAGGCACGGTGAAAGTCTATGCGCTTTGCCAACGATCGAGTGTGAATGTGAATAATTAGAGCAGAGACAAGCGACAAGATGAAGACTTCAGCACTCAGCGATCAGCAGGCAAACTCCACCAAGAGCGGCGAAGCTTCCAAGAAGTTTGCTGAAAGCTGACTGCTGATTGCTCCTTTGCTCGTCACTTTTCACTCGTCACTTGTCACTCGTTAGTGAGGTCAAAATGGCTGTTACCCGCACGATTCTACCCCGGAAGGGATTGGTCCAATCGCAACACGGCCTGACGCAGTATGAATCCGACCAGGACTCGAACTGGCTGCTGTTGGATTCGAACATCGCGTTTATTGCGGATTTGTATTTCGGCGCCCTCGGCGTGAACGGGCTGGTGAGTGGCTTCACGCTTGGAGCGTCGTCCGGCCTGACTCCTTCGATCTCATCCGGTGTGCTTTTCGCGCAAGGCAGCCGTTACGCTCCGGCCATTGCGCCCGGTCTGGGCCCGGCGCCAGCCGGCGCCACGAGCTATCTTTTTTACAACTCGGCCACCGGATTTTATTATCAGGCAAGTCCCGTCGCTGCCAATGCCGGTGACGCCTTGATTGGCCAAGTCGTGACCAGCGCCACCGCAGTCACGTCAGTGACCCAAGCCACTCAAATATTCGGCCAGGTGGCAGTGGCGGCTCCCACGGCAGGCAATCTTGTGGTGCAACATTTTCTGGGCCGCACGCCCGTGGGCGCGGTGATCCAGATGACCTCGAACGGCGAGATCTATTTCCAGACGCCGATGTACGATGCAACGAATCTTTACCTGACAAGTTCCGCGGCCGGCTTGACGGCCAAAGTTCTGGTTTGGTAAGGCGGAAGCCGCTGATCCCCCCTCGCGGTTGACGCGCTCTTCGCCCTCAGACTTTCGAACCCCTTGCTCCAGAACCCCAACAGGAGGCTTGGCATAAGACTATGATCGTCATTATTAGTGATTTGCATTTGACGGATGGAACCTCCGGCCAGACGGTCCGCGAAGGGGCGTTCCACATCTTCAGAGACCGGCTTCGCGACCTGGCCTATGATGCATCTTGGCGTGCGGACGGAAAGTACAAGCCGATTGACGAAGTTCACCTGCTGCTCCTCGGCGATATCCTGGACGTGCTGCGGTCAACCAAGTGGCTGGATGAAAAACCGGGAGAGTTGGGCTTTGTGCGCCCTTGGGACCTGCCCGAAAGCCCGTTGTTGATTCGTAAGGTTCAAACCATCACAGACGCGATCCTTCAGCACAACGCCGGCGCATTCGCTCTCCTGAAAGCCTTGAGGGGGCCGGCTGGCCTGACCCTGCCGCCGGCGACCACAGACGGGCGGACGGCGAAGTTGTCCCAAGAGCCGGACACTTCGCGTGTTCCGGTCCCGGTTCATATTCACTATCTCGTGGGGAATCACGACTGGTTCTATCATCTTCCTTCGCCTGCTTATAATCCTACCCGTGCTTCGATCGTGGAGGCTCTCGGCCTGGACAACGACCCCACGCAATCCTTTCCACACGACCCGGACGAGCCGGCTGCCGCCGCGGTGCGCCAAATCTACCGGAACCACGCCATCTTTGCCCGGCATGGAGACATCTTCGATTCGTTCAATTACGCCGGGGACCGCAACCGCCCATCTTTGGGTGACGCCGTGGTGGTGGATCTGGTGGACGCATTTTCTTTCGCCGTGAAACGCGATTTGGGCGGTTCGCTTCCCGTGACCTGCCTTGAAGGACTGAAGGAGATTGATAATGTCAGGCCCATGCTGCTGATCCCGGTATGGATTGATGCGCTTCTGCGGCAGACATGTCCTGACCGCGACCAACGCCGACAGGTCCGAGAGGTTTGGAACGATCTGGCGGACAGCATTGCCCGCATTCCTTTTGTGCGGGAGCAACACCGGGCCTTTCGCTTCGACGATTCCGAAAAGCTGGACGATGTTTTGCGAATTTCCAAGTGGATGCTCGGCGATGAGCCGAATGATCTGCTCTCCTGGCTGGTGGCAAAGATCGGAGCGCCGAGCAGTTCATACTCAAGTTACGCTTTGGACGAGGAAGTCTTCAAATCTGGCTCCGCCCGCCGCATCATCTACGGACACACCCACCACTATGAGCATGTTCCGCTCGATACGCTCCCCGGCGGGAACGGAAACATGAGCCGGGTTTATCTGAATTCGGGGACGTGGCGGCCGTTGCACGAGCTCGCCCAATCGCGGCCATTCCGCAAGAGGTTTGTGGAATATCATGCGTTGACTTATCTCGCTTTCTTCAAGGAATACGAGAGAGCTGGACGGAGTTATGAGAGTTGGAGCGGCGCACTGGCCATCCCCTGACTTGCTCATGATGAGGTAAAGCCCCGGCCCCGCATTTTCCCTTCAATCCTCAGAACTATAATTTTCCTCTCCCAATTTTAGGTTCTAGATTTATAATTTCGGACTTCGAGTGTGGACTATCCCGGAAGGTCCCGGCGGCATTTGTGCCCGCCGGTTTTTGCTAGGAGCATGTGGCGAAATTCTTGAAGGGCGAACCCGAATGCGAAGTTTATGCGAGCAGAGGAAAAGCAAAGCTGGAAATCTGCCAATGCAAGAGATTGACTCGATCTGACGGTATGGCCTTGTTGTCAAGCGATCCATGACGCGTGATGGGAGCCGGGCGGGATGTGCAAAAAGAGAAAAAATCTCTCAGATTAATTTGACAGATTTTTAACCTGGCGGGTATACTGCCGTGTGATTTACAAAACCCAATCTGGCGTTGCTCCGCGAAGCGCCATCTTTTGTTCTTCAGAGGATCGAAATTTTTCTCGGATCCGGCGCGGACGGGGGAAGCTCTCTATATTGGAACCTGACATTCATCGAAGGCCAAATCAACAGCGGGAGGAATTGCCGTCTTTCAAATCCGGCGAGGCAGGATCTTGAGGGGATGGCGGTTTTGCTTCTGCCAAGCCTGGTTGCAAGGGAGAAGAACCGTGCTCTACGCCTTGGCAACCAGTCATATTTAACCGGTTGAACTCATGCCGCAGATATTTCATCGAAGCAGTAATACCATCGCCCGGGTCAGCATCTATGGCGCCGCCTTTATTCTGGCCGGGCT
>Ga0207416_1001302_pt1 | contig 34599 bp, 27 predicted proteins | sample PaiPotPPM11metaG_FD_184107 | JGI IMG/M metagenome (GOLD analysis project Ga0207416, IMG submission 184107) | Iron sulfur acid spring bacterial and archeal communities from Banff, Canada, to study Microbial Dark Matter (Phase II) - Paint Pots PPM... ...
GTCCAGGGCGCGGTGGTGCTGGAGGCGGTGATCTCGAAGACGGGGAGGATCGAGAGCCTGCATGTCGTGAGCGGACATCCGATGCTGCGGAATGCTGCTGTGGAAGCGGTGCAGGCGGCGCGGTATCGGCCTTACAAGTTGAATGATGAGGCGGTGGATGTGCAGACGACGATCACGGTGGTGTTTCAGCTAGGTACTAGTTACTAGGTACCAGGTACTAGCTTCAGGCGGACTTGAGGGTGGCGGCGGCGGGAGTAATGAGGCTGGGGGTGGGTAGCGCGGAGTCTTCGATGTAGTCGAGCAGGGGGTAGCCGGCCTGCTTCCAGCCGTCGAAGCCGCCGCGCAGGGGGCGCACGCGGGTGATGCCGAGGCGGTGGAGTTGCAGCGCCACCTTGGCCGAGGTCTCTTCCGACGGACAAGTGCAATAGAGGATGACGTCGCGGTCGCGCGGGATGATGGCGGCGCAGGCGGCGATCTCGTTGGGGCCAATGCGAACGGCTCCGGGGAGGACGCGTGGATCGGGCAGGTAGTCGAGTGGGTGGCGCAGGTCGACGATATAGGGGTGCTCGCCTGCGTCGGCCTGCGCCTGGTCGATCATTGCCTTGACTTCGGAGGGCTCGATGCGGAGGTCGCGGACCATCGCTACGAAGCGGCGGTGCTTGGTGACGCGCCAGATGAAGAAGCCGGCGACCATCAGGATGAAGACCAGGGCGGCAAAGTGGCTGAGCAGGCCGAAGAAGGCCTGGCTGCGCTTGGCGACGTCTCCGAAGAAGCGGCCGAGGAGGATGAACGTCAGCGACCAGAGCAGCGTTCCGGAGAGGTCGAAGGCGAGGAAGCGCGGATACGGCATGCGGGTCTGGCCGGCGATGGGAGCGGAGACGGTGGAGAGTCCAGGGATGAACTTGGCGAAGAGCAGTGTAATTGCGCCACGGCGGGTGAAGTAGCCTTCGGTCTTGGCAACGCAGGTGGAGGACTCGAGCGACAGGCGGCAGAGCAGGCGGATGACGCGGCCGCCGTAGCGACGTCCCAGTGCGTACCAGGCGGAGTCGGAGATGAGGCAGGCGGCAACGACCGCCAGCAGCGAGGGGATGGCGCCGACGCGATGGGTAGCGCTTAGCGTCCCGGCCGTGAGCAGGAGCGGAATGCTGGGAATGGGGATGCCAAGCTGCTCGATCAGCACCCAGAGGAAGAGGATCGCGTAAGCATGGCCGACGAAGAATTCAATAGCTATCGGCATGGGGAGGAAGCTCCACCTTAGATAGATGAGGATTGACGGCGTTTGGATGTGAATTTTAGCGCAGACCAATCCCGATGAGAAGCTCCGAGACACCGGTGGGACTTGACAGGCGGTAAAGGGTTACCGCCCGCGAAGTTACATGGCGGGCGGATGGTGCGGATCGACGCCGTCGCCGGATTCCTTGGCGATGGTCTTGGCCCCGCCGGGGTTGACCGAATCGCGCAATTCCTTGGAGGGCTTGAAGAACGGGACGCGCTTGGCTGGCACGTCGACGCGTTCGCCGGTCTTTGGATTGCGGCCGATGCGGGAGTTGCGCTGGCGGGTACGGAAACTGCCGAAGCCGCGAATTTCGATCTTGTCACCGGCTTTGAGGGCACCGATGACCGACTCAAAGAGCGTGTCGACGATGATCTCGCCGTCGCGTCGGGTTAGATCGCCGAGAGCGGTTACGCGGTCGACCAGGTCGGCTTTCGTCATCGTAGTGTCTCCTTGGAGCGAGGTGATGGATGTAGCTTATCGCTGATTGTAGATGGGATGCAGGAATTCCGTCAGGGGGAAGCGAAAAAAGTTGTGGAGGGGAGATCTGGGGTTACGGGATGGGCGGGGCGACAGATGTCGGGATCAGGCCCTTGGGAGGCCGTGAAGTGAGCGGCGAGGTCGCTGGCGGCCCGATTAGCGACGTGCGGTGAGCAGGCGGGTGTCCTCGTGCGCCATGGGGGTGAAGACGCCGCCGAGGTTCTGCCAGGCGGGATCGGGTGAGGATTCGTCGAGGTGGTAGCCTTCGCCCGCGAGAGTGTGGACCAGCCAGCCGTTGGGGCGAGCGATGACGGTGAGCGTAGGCGAGGTTGAGGGCGCGTTCGGGACGATGCGCATTGGAAAGAGGCCGCCGGCGCGGCCTGCCCATAGATTCTGCTCGCCTGAGTCGTCGCGTTCGTAGGCGTGGATGGCGTCGAAGTCGATGGGAAAGACGATGCGGGCGCGCACGTCTTCGCTGGAGTAGTGGGCTAGAGGCAGGACGAAGAGCGAGTCGGCGACGACGATGGGCTGCGTGGCGGGCAGACGTGCCACGTCGCTGCGCAGGGCGAAGAAGGCAGTGCGCTGCTGGGCGAGGATGAGGGCGCAGGCGGACTCGCGGGCGGTGACCCACACGAGGGCGATGCCGAGGAGGATGACACCGGCGCCGGCGCTGGAGGCGAATACTCTGCGGGCAAGGAGCGCGGTGGCGATGCCGAAGCCGCAGCAGACGGGCACGACGCAGCGTGGGCTGATCATGCCGTGGCCGGCAAGGGCGATGAGGTAGCCGAGGATCGGGTAGAGGAGAAGGAGGACGAGGGCGATGGACTCGTGGGGTTGGAGTGACGAGCGCGACTCCGCGGTAAGGGCGCGGCGATGTCTCCACGCGGAGTAGAGGGCGAGGCCGAGAACGGGCCAGAAGACTCCTTCGACGAGTTCGAGGTAGGTCGAGGAGATCATGTCGAGGTGCGCGCGATTCCAGGCGTGCGGGGCGAACTCGGCGAGATTGTGGCGGATGAGCGGGCGGAAGGCGAGCAGCGGCAGTGCACCCGCGGCCATGGCGAACCAGGTGCCGGGCTCGAGGCGACGCAGGCGCGCGGTGCGGAGAATCTCTCCGGCAGCGATGGGGAAAAAAGCGAGGACGCCGTAGTAGTTCGACGAAAGGCCGAGCGCGAGTGCGGCGGCCATGCCGGTGAGTGCGGCGATGCGGGCAAGATTCTGCGGGGGCCAGTCTCGTGGGGTCTCGGCGTGATCGCAGGCGATGAGCCAGAGCGCGAGGCTGGCCATGGCGCAGCCCATCAGCGGCGCGTAGGAGCGGGCGTCGTAGGCGTAGTCGAAGCCGCGCGTCGCCATAAAGGCGAGGATGCCCACGGCGGCGTAGGCGGGCTCGACCCAGCGGCGCAGGATGGCCCAGAGACAGACGATCGCGAGCAGGACGCAGAGGATGGCAGGCAGGCGGATGGCGAGCGCGCTTTGGCCGAAGGCGCGGGTGGATTCGAGGACCAGCCAGTGGGAGAGCGGCGGGTTGGGATCGGCACCGGCGGCCAGGGCGCGCCAAATGCCCTGGAAGCTGCCCTGGCGCGCGATGGCCAGGGTGATGAGTTCGTCGGTCCAGAGGAGCTTGGTCGCGGCCTGGGCGCAGGCGATGACCAGATAGAAGGCAATGAGGGAAGCGAGCGTTGCGGCGGGATTTTGATTGATTGCGGAGCAGATGCGCTCGGCCCTCCAGGTGCGGGGCGGGGCCTGGGGCGCTAGGCGCTCTTTGCTGACTGCTTCGATTTCCCTGGGCTGGTTGACCAATGCGTCGGGCCGTTCGTCCATAACGTGTAGCTGCCTGGGAAGTCGTGGTCACTCCGCAAAAAAAAGGCGGCACGAACGGTTAATTGTTCGTGCCGGGAGGCCAGTGACGCAACTCATATCGACCTGAGGTACTGGTCGAAACCCTTGGAGCGAAATTCGCTCTGCCCTAATAGCGTATCACGCGTCGCGAGAGTTGTCTCGGACCGCTGGGCGGCGCCGGGATTTTTTGCGACGCGCGAGGCAAACTGCGGCTCACGCGGCGGTGGCAGCGAGCGCGTTCAGTTGGCGCGCCATCGCGGCATCGCGCGCAGTGATTCCGCCGGCGTCATGCGAGACCAGCGCGAGTTTGACGCGGTTGTAGCGGATGCCGATGTCGGGGTGATGTCCTGCTTTTTCGGCAAGTTCCGCGACGCGGTTGACGAACGCCATCGCCTGGACGAAATCGGCAAAAGTCCAAAATCGGATGAGTGCGCCACCTTCCACGGCCCAGTCGGGCTGGTCGCGCAACAGTTGGCTGAGTTCTTCTTCGGACAGCGTTTGCTTGCTGGACGGCATGAGCAGAACCTCCAGGGGTTTAGATGCGCTTGCGGCGACTTGGCGGCGAAGAGGGAGCCATGACGCGGAGTCAAGGTGATCGTAGGCTGTGGGACGCACAGGCGCAACTGAATCGGCACGGCGTTTCAGCCTTTATCATGAAGCGATATGGATACCAATCAAGCGGAGACCGTTTCGAATCAGGACACAACGACGCCCGGTCAAGAGCAATGGACCGCGGTGGATCGCTACATCACAGACCATCTGGTGCCGCGCGATGAGGTGCTGGAAGAGGCGCTGGAGGCGAACGCGCTGGCGGGACTGCCGTCGATCGACGTGGCCCCGAACCAGGGCAAGCTGCTCTACCTGCTGGCGCTGATGAAAGGCGCGAAGAGGATTCTCGAGGTCGGCACGCTGGGCGGGTACAGCACCATCTGGCTGGCGCGTGCGCTTCCGGCCAATGGACGGCTGGTGACGCTGGAACTGGAGCCGAAGCACGCCGAAGTGGCGCGCGGAAACCTGGAGCGCGCCCGGGAGGCGGAGAAGGTGGATATTCGCGTGGGAGCGGCGCTGGATCTGCTGGTTGCATTGCACGAGGAGGGCGCGGAGCCGTTCGACCTGATCTTCATCGATGCGGATAAGAAGCGGATTCCCGCGTATCTCGAGTGGTCGATGAAGCTGGCGCGGGAGGGGACGTTGATTGTCGTCGACAACGTGGTGCGTGAGGGAGAGTTGATCAACGCCGAGAGTGAAGATCCGGATGTGCAGGGTGTGCGCGCGATGTTCGAGATGGTGGCCGCGGAGCCGCGGCTGTCGGCGACCGCGATCCAGACGGTGGGCAGCAAGAAGTGGGATGGATTTGCGATGGCGGTGGTGGTCGGCTAACTCTTCTTCCCTGCATCGCGGGCGGCGCGACGTGCAGCGGCCCAACCTTCTTTGGTGATCTGGTGGGCGCGGCCGAGAGCGAGTGCGCCGTCGGGGACGGGCTGCGTGATGCAGGAACCAGCGCCAACGTAAGCGCCATTGCCGATGCTGACGGGAGCGACGAGGGTCGAGTCGGAGCCGACGAAGGATTCGCTGCCGATGGTGGTGGTGTGTTTGTGAACTCCGTCGTAGTTGCAGGTGATGACGCCGGCGCCGATGTTGGTTCTCTCGCCGATCACCGCGTCTCCGAGATAGGTCAGGTGGCTGGCCTTGGAGCCTCGGCCGAGGGTGGTCTTTTTGGTCTCGCAGAAGTTGCCGACGTGGGCCTCTTCGCCGATCTTGCTCTCGGGGCGGAGGTGCGCGTAGGGACCGAGAACCGCGCTGTTGGCGACTTCCGCGCCGTCGAGCACGCAGCCATTGCGCACCATGACACCGTCGCCGAGGGTGGAGTGCTGGATGACGGAGTAGGAGCGGATGCGGCAGTCGGAGCCGATGCGCGTGGCTCCGAGGAGTTGCACGTAGGGCTCGATGATGGTGTCGGGGCCGACGGTGACTTCGGCGTCGATGATGCAGGTGTCGGGACGGAAGATGGTGACGCCCTGGGCCATCAGGCGCTGCGCGGCGTCGTGGCGGATGGCCTGGTCGAGATGCATCATTTCGGCGATGGTGTTGGCGCCGAGAACTTCGTTGACGCTGGAGGCCTGGAGCGCGACTACGCGGCGGCCGTCGGCGACGAGCATGGCGGCGACGTCGGTGAGGTAGAACTCGCCGTGGGCGTTGTTGGTGGAGAGCAGATCGAGCTTGGCGAAGAGCGCTTCGGTTTCGAAGCAGTAGATGCCGGAGTTGATCTCGGGCGCGCTGAGCTGGTCGGGGGTGAGGGATTTCTGCTCGACGATCGCGGTGACCTCGGGCGAATGGGGCGCGACGCGCAGGACGCGGCCGTAGCCGGTGGGGTCGGGCGGGACGGCGGTGAGGATGGTCATCGCGGCACGCTCGGCGAGATGGAGGGCGCGGAGCGAGGCGAGGGTTTCCGGCTTGATCAGCGGCACGTCGCCGGAGAGGACGAGCAGGTGACGCGGGATGGGCCCGCCCGTAAGTTCGAACGAGGCTTTGAGGATTTGCATGGCGTGGCCGGTGCCGCGCTGGACTTCCTGCAGGACGCAGTGGACGCCGGTGGGTTCGACCGCAACGCGGACCTTGTCGGCTTCATGGCCGATGATGCAGTAGATGTCGCCCGCGGGGACCAGCGTCTTTGCCGCGGCGATTACGTGCAGCAACAAGGCGCGTCCGCCGACTTCGTGGAGGACTTTGGGGCGCTTGCTTTTGAGCCGCGTGCCCTTGCCCGCGGCCATGATGGCGACTGCAAATCCAGATGCTTCCATGGTGGCTATCTTCTCACGGGGAAACGTGTTGGCTCCATTCGGAGATGGGAGGATAATTGCTGCAGAGGTTCCTCTCTATGGCGACCAACACGGTTATCCCGGTCAGCGAATACCTCAGCACGACTTACCGTCCTGATTGCGACTATGTGGACGGCGAGGTTCAGGAGAGGAACTTGGGAGAACGGGATCACGCGGATTTGCAGTCACGCCTGGTATTTCTGCTTTGCCAACCAGAGAACGCGCAACATGTGACCGCTCGTTCCGAGTTGCGGGTGCAGGTGAGTTCGACGCGATTTCGCGTTCCCGACGTATGCGTGCTGCGCAAGGGCGCTCCACGCGACCAGATTGTGATCGAGCCGCCACTGCTTTGCATCGAAGTGCTGTCACCGGAAGACACGATGCGGAAGACGCGCCAACGCGTACGCGACTTCCTGTCGATGGGAGTGCTCGAAGTCTGGATTGTTGATCCGGCGGCGAGGAGCATCAGCGTCTGTACCGGTTCGACGATGGTAGAAAATAGCGCGGGAGCGTTGACGATGCCGGGGACCCCGGTGGTTCTTGAACTCGCCGAGGTATTCCAGGTTCTCGACGAGTCCTAAAGAGCCTATCGTCCTGCGGGTGGACCCGCGGCAGGCTTGCCCGGGGGCGGCGGAATGGTGATGTCGAGATTGGTCACCGGGCCCAGGGTGGAGAGGGGTGGCTGAATCTCGGCCTTGTTGCCGACGACGACGGTGGCGAGTTTGGAGACATCGATGTATTTATTGGCGACGCGGGTGACGTCGGCGGCAGTGACCTTCTCGATGCCGTCCTTGTACTTCTCGAGGAAATCCGACGGGTAGCCATAAAACGCCAGCACGACCTGTTGGCTCAGCGTCTTCTCGGGTGTGTCGTAGTTGAAGATGAAGGAATTGAGCTGGTCGTCCTTGGCTCGCTTCATTTCGGCTGGAGTAGGTGGGTTGGTCTTCAGGCGGCCGATCTCTTCGAGGACGGCCTGGGTTGCGGGCACGGTGGACGCGCTCTTGGTGACGACGGCGCCGTAGAAGATGCCCGGATGGTCGTACGCGGCGCTGAACTCGCCGCCCACTTCGTAGGCCAGACCGAGTTTGGTGCGCACGTATTGGAAGACACGCGAGCCGAAGCCGCCGGAGAAGATTTCGTTCATCACGCTGAGGGCGTAGTAATCGGGATTGCTCTGCTCCGTTCCCAGACCAACGATGAAGACGGTGGACTGATTGACGTCGGACTTGTCGACAAAATTGACGCCGTGTTTGGGGCCGGGGTAGTCGAGTTGAGCCGTTTCGATCTTTGTACCGCGCGGCAGAGGTTCAAACACGGCACGGAGCTTGGCCTCCATCGCGGCGCTGTCGAAGTCTCCGGAGATGGAGACCATCATGTTGTTGGGGACGACGGTGCGGTCGTGCCAGGCCTGCAGATCGTCGAGGGTGACTGCCTCGACGGTCGCGTATTCCGCCTGGCGCGCGTAGGGGCTGGTGGGGCCATAGACCTGCTTGATGGCCTCGCGGACAGCGATGCCCTGAGCCTCGTCGTTGCGCCGCGCGATGGCAGCTTCCATGCGGCGGCGGGCAAGTTGAAGCTTGTCGGCCTTGAAGGCGGGGTGCATCAGCAGATCCATGGCTGATGCGAAGACGGAATCGAAGTCGCCCTTGAGACTCGACCAGCCGAGGGAAGTATTGGCGCTGCCGCCACCGGTTTCGATGTGCGCGGCCTTGGCTGCGAGCTGCGTGTCGAGGGTGTCGCCGTTGGTGGCCGCAGAGCCGCTGGTTCGCCAGGTAGAACCGTAGAGCGATACCATGCCGGCCTTCGCCGCAGGCTCATCGCGGCTGCCCCCGCGAATGAGGACGGAGCCATTGATGAACGGAAGCTCGTGGTCCTCCTGCAGGAAGATGATGAGCCCGTTAGCGAGTTCGACGCGGTGGGGCTGCTGGGGTTTGAAGGCGTGCAGCGGCGGGATTGGGATCTTCGCCCAGGGCTCGCTGGGAGCGGCCGCGTGGGCCGGCGACTGGGCGGGTTTCGCGTCCGGTGTCTGTGCCGGCACGACTCCGGCAGTTGCGGTGAATGCGGCCAGCGTAAGCGCGAGCCATGCGGAGCGGGTTCGGTCGTGCATCGGTTTCCTTTGCGGGTTCGTGGTCATGGCCTGAGTCATTGCGCACCTCCGCTGCTGGCAGCGCCTTGCGTGGGCGGCGCAGCAAACTCGATGCGCGCGCTGGTGCGATTACTCTCCACGAATATCTTGTTGGCAACACGGCGAATGTCGGCCTTAGTCACCTTGTCGGCCTGGTCTAGTTCGCGGAAGAGTTGCCGCCAGTCCCCGAAGAGCGTTTGATATTGCGCGAGTTGGTTGGCCAGCCCCTCGTTGTCGGCGAGGCCGCGCAGCGTGTCGACGCGATTCCGAGTTTTGAAGGCCGCCAGCTCTTCATCGGTGACGTCTTCATTCTTCAATTTGTCGAGTTCTTTGTGGATGGCGGCTGCGATCTCGTCATTGGTGTGGCCGGGCAGCGGACGCCCGGAGAACTCGAACAGGTTGGGGAACTTGACGCCAGGTTCGCCGCTGCCGCCTTGCACGGTCTGCGCGATTCGCTGGTCGCGGACCAGGCTGCGGTAGAGCCGGCCGGTGCGCCCGTTGGAGAGGACGTCCGCGATGGCGTCGTAGACCGAGTCATCGGGATCGCGGTAGTCGGGGCGATGGTAGCCCTCCATGTAGAAGGGCTGAGTCGGATCGTGAACAACGACCGATCGCTCTGCAAACTGCGGGGGTTCGATAGTAGTCATCGGTTCGGGCTTAGGACCGGCGGCAATGGGGCCGAAGTATTTGGTGAGGATGGGCATCGCTTCGGAGGCCTTCAGGTCGCCGACAACCGCAATGACGATGTTCGCGGGCACATAATACTTCTTGTGGAAGGCGTCCGCCTCGGTCGCGCTGACCTGGCTGATCTCGCTCTCCCAGCCCACGCCAGAGGTGCCGTAATGATGCGCGACGAAAGCGGTGGCGAGGAACTGCTCTTCGAGGCGGCCTTCGGGGTCGGAGTCAATGCGCATGCGGCGCTCTTCCTGTACGACGTCGCGCTCCTTGTAGAACTCGCGGGCGACGGGGTGGCCGATGCGGCTGCTCTCCATGTAAGCCCAGAGTTCAAAGCGGTTGGAGGGCATGCTGAAGAAGTACTGGGTGGAGTCCTCGGCGGTCGAAGCGTTGAGGCCAACCGCGCCGTTCTTCTCGGCCAATTCGGCGAACTGGTTGGGGATAACGAATTTCTGGGCCTCGGCCTCGGCGTCCTCGAAGCCCTTCTTGAGCGATGCCAGCTTTGCCGGGTCCTGCCCGATGCGCTTGCGGAACTCGGCATCGTAGGCGGCGTAGGCGGTCTCGACCTTGGCCAGGGCAATTTTCTCGGCGGGGTAGTTGGTGGTGCCGATCTGGTCTGTGCCCTTGAAGGCGATGTGCTCGAACATGTGAGCAAGGCCGCTCTGACCCTGGGGGTCGTTGACCGAACCGGCATTGACCAAGGTGTAGAAGCTGAAGACCGGGGCCTCGGGACGCTCATAGACGATCAGAGTCAGGCCGTTCGGCAGCACTTTGACCGTGATCCGCTTCTCGAAGCTGGCGATATCCTGCGCCCGCGACGCTGCTGCCATTCCCACAACTAACGCCAGTATTGCGGCGACGAAACGAATTCTTCGAACCAAGGAACCCTCCCGCACAGAATCCTGCAGGCCTTAACCATACCGGATGAACGCGGTGCGCGGCAGGGGTTGTGACAGGATGACCGGTTGGGGCCGGTCTTTATGCGAAGTTCACTTGACGAATGGAGGCTCCTTCCATAGTCTTCAGGCGTCGAATGGTTTTTACCTCGGGAGCGTTGCCAATGAGTGCAGCTGCGGCGGTATCCCGTTCGCCGGGATACGATCCGGCTGGTTTCAAAGGCAGACTCTGAATGAAACAAATTCGTAAGGTTGCGGTGCTCGGCGCGGGGACGATGGGGTCGCGGATCGCCGCGCATGTCGCGAACGCCGGCGTTCCTGTGGTGCTGCTGGATATGGTTCCGCCGGGTACCTCGAGCGATGCCCCGGCGGCCGCGCGGAATAAGTTTGTGCTGGCTGCGATGGACGGCCTGAAGAAGGCGAAGCCGGCGGCCTTCTACACGCCTGAGGCGGCACGGCTGATCACGCTCGGAAATTTTGACGATGACATGAAGCTGGTGGCCGGCTGCGACTGGATCGTCGAAGCCGTGGCGGAGAATCTCGACATCAAGCGGGCGCTGCTGGCGAAGGTGCTGGAACAGCGCAAGCCGGGAACGATTGTCACGACGAATACTTCGGGGCTGCCGGTGGCGAGCATCGTGGAGGGCATGCCGGAGGAGCTGCGGCAGCACTGGTTCGGGACTCACTTCTTCAACCCGCCGCGCTACATGCGGCTGCTGGAGATGATTGCGACGCCGGAGACGGAGGCCGCGGACATGGCGGCTATCGCGCACTTCTGCGACCAGCGGCTGGGCAAGGCGGTGGTGCGGTCCAACGATACGCCGAACTTCATCGCCAACCGCATCGGCACATTCGAGATGCTGAATGCGATCCGGCTGATGATGGAGCAGGGACTGACGATCGAGGAAGTCGACACGCTGACCGGCTCCGCGCTGGGGTGGCCGAAGACGGGGACGTTCCGGCTGGGCGATATGGTCGGGGTGGACATCCTGGCGCACGTGGCGGCGAACTTTGCGGAGAAGGCCGCGGCGATTGGCGACGAGCGCGCGGAAGTGGGGCTGCCGAAGTTCGTCGAGGAGATGCTGGCGAAGAAGTGGCTCGGCGACAAGACGCAGCAGGGGTTCTATAAAAAGGCCGGCAAGGATGAGCAGGGGCGCGATGTCCGTCTGGCGCTCGACTGGAAGACGCAGGAGTACCGGGCGAGTGATCGGCCGAAGTTCCCTGCCCTCGAGATGGCGAAGAACGTCGAGCAGACGGCGGCGCGGATTCCGCAACTGCTCCACGCGGATGCGAGCAAGGACAAGGCGGCGGCGTTCTACTGGCCGCTGTTGACCGAGCTGTTCACCTATGCGGCGAACCGGCTGGCGCCGATGCCGAATCCGATTGCGGATTCGGTGGTCGAGATCGATACGGCGATGAAGACGGGCTTCAACTGGGAGCTGGGGCCGTTCGAGATGTTCGATGCGGCCGGCGTGCGGGCGACTACGGAGAAGATGCGCGCGGTAGGGATGCCGGTTGCGGCGAATGTTGAGAAGCTGCTGGCAGTGGGCGAGTCGTGGTATCGGGACGACGCGACGGTGGCTTCGGGGCGACTGTACTTCGATCCGGCGGCGGGCGAGTACGAGCCGGTGATTGCGCCGGAAGGTACGGCGAGCCTTGCGGTGATCAAGAAGGCGCACGGCGTGGTGCGGAAGAATGCGGGCGCTTCGGTGATTGACGTGGGTGATGGCGTCGCGGCGATTGAGCTGCACTCGAAGATGAATGCGCTGGGCGACGACATCGTTTCGCTGATTACGCAGACGCTGAAGCCGGCGAGCCAGCAGGTCGCGGACTTTGAGGCGTTCGTGATTACCGGGGACGGGGTTAATTTTTCCGTCGGGGCGAATTTGATGCAACTGCTGCTGGCGGTGCAGGAACAGGAATGGGACGAGGTCGACCTGGCAGTGCGCGCGTTCCAGAACATGACCCAAGCGATCAAGTTCTGTCCGCGGCCGGTGGTGGTGGCGCCGTATGGGATGTGCCTGGGCGGCGGCACTGAGGTCTCGCTGCATGGGGCGGCGCGGCATCCGCATGCGGAGTTGTATATGGGACTTGTGGAGGCGGGCGTAGGGTTGATCCCCGGCGGCGGCGGCTGCAAGGAGATGCTGCTGCGGGCGCTCGAATGCGGGCCGGTTGGCGGACGTGCTGACGACGTCGCAGTGTTCGAGGCGCTGAAGAAGAACTTCGAGACGATTGCGATGGCGAAGGTGTCAACCTCGGCGGCTGAGGCTCGGGGGCTGGGATTTTTACGGGAGGGTGATGAGATCACCATGAATCGCGCGCGGCTGCTGACGGATGCGAGCGCTCGGGCGCGCGCGATGGCGGATGCGGGGTATGCGGCTCCCGTGATGCGAACGGATGTGGCGGTGCCGGGAGAGAATGTGCTGGCGACGTTGAAGCTCGGCGTGTATCTAATGCGGGAGGGCGAATTTATCAGCGACCACGACGTCAAGGTCGCGAACTGGGCCGCGTACGCACTGTGCGGCGGGAAGGTGTCGCCGGGGACGGTGGTGAGCGAGCAGTATCTGCTGGATTTGGAGCGCGAAGCGTTCTTGAGTCTGTGCGGAGAGAAGAAGACGCAGGAGCGGATTGCGTTTACGTTGAAGACCGGCAAGCCGTTGAGGAACTGAGGGGTAGTAGTCAGTATTCAGAAGGGCAGCTTATGAAGGACGTGATTATCGCGGCGGCGGTGCGGACGGCGGTGGGCAAGGCGCCGCGGGGAGTGCTGCGGACGACGCGGCCGGACGACTTGGCGGCGTATGCGATCAATGGGGCGTTGGAGCGGGTTACGGCATTGGATCGTTCGGAGATTGAGGACGTGATCTTGGGCTGCGCGATGCCCGAAGCCGAACAGGGCTTGAACGTGGCCCGGGTGGCGAGCTTTCGTGCGGGACTGCCGGTGGGTTGCTCGGCGATGACGATCAATCGCTTCTGCTCGTCGGGACTGCAGTCGATCGCGATGGCGGCGGAGCGGATTCGCGGCGGCGGGGCAGAGGCGATGGTGGCCGGAGGCGTGGAGTCGATGTCGTTTGTGCCGATGGGGGGCAACAAGACGTCGCTGAATCCCTGGCTGGTGGCCCACTACCCGGGCTCGTATCTGTCGATGGGACTGACGGCGGAACGGCTGGCGAAGCACTACGGAATTACGCGCGAGCAGGCGGATGAGTTCAGCTATCGGTCGCACCAGAAGGCGCTGGCTGCGATGGCGACGGGACGGTTCGCAGACGAGATTGTTCCGGTTCCGGTTACAACTACGGCGGTGAACGGGAACGGCAAAGCGACGCCGGTGGAGTCGGTCTTCAACGTCGACGAAGGGCCGCGGGCGGATACGTCTTTGGAAGCACTCGCAAAGCTGAAGCCGGCCTTCCACGCGAAGGGCACAGTGACGGCGGGGAATTCGTCGCAGACGTCGGACGGCGCGGCGGCGGCGGTGGTGATGTCGGCGCAGCGAGCGGCGCAGCTAGGCATTCCGGCGGTGGCGCGGTTTGTGGCGTTCGCGGCGGCGGGATGCGATCCGGAGGAGATGGGCATCGGGCCGGTGTACGCGATTCCCAAGGCGCTGAAGCTTGCGGGACTATCGCTCGACCAGATCGGGCTGATTGAGTTGAACGAGGCGTTTGCTGCGCAGGCGCTCTCGGTGATCAAGGTGCTCGGGCTCGATCCGGCGAAGGTGAATGTCAACGGTGGGGCGATTGCTCTGGGGCATCCGCTGGGGTGTACGGGCGCGAAGTTGACCGCTTCCCTGCTCCACGAGATGCCGCGGCGCAAGGTGAAGTATGGGATGGTCACGATGTGCGTGGGTGGCGGGATGGGCGCGGCAGGAATCTTCGAGGTGGCATGAGCGAACTATCACCCGTATCGACAAAGATTGACCTATTGAGTCTGATCATTCGAGTCGCTGCAGGGCTGGCACTGATCAATCTGGTGCTTATCTTCTCGCCTCTACTTCATTTCGGATTCCTTAACAATCCATCCTTCGAGCCCTACTTCGTCGTCTTGTTCTGGACACTGGTTCTCGTACCGGTGGGCGGGGCCTGTATTCAACTCTTCCGATATAAAACTCTCGGCGGGCGCGCCATCTTCTACGATGTCTGTAGTTCCCTTGTCCCGCCAGTTGGGTATCTCGGCTTCCTCATGTACGTCGGTCATTAATAGCTAGGAGCAACATCATGGGCACAGTAACGACTCCTCCTCCCGCAACAAAGAAGATCCTTCCTGGCGGCAGTTTTCTCATCTCGGATGCAGCACCGGCGGACTGCTTTTTTCCCGAAGACTTCACCGATGAACACAGGCAGATTGCGCAGACGACTTCCGACTTCGCGACCAACGAGGTGATGCCGCAGAGCGAGGCAATTGAGGCGAAGGAATTCGCCGTGACGCGGCGGCTGATGAAGGAGGCGGGCGAACTGGGTCTGCTGGCCGTCGATGTCCCTGAAGAATACGGCGGGATGGAGATGGACAAGGTGACCTCGGCCATTGTCGCCGAGGAGATTGCCAAGCAGGGGAGCTTCTGCGTCGCCTTCTCCGCGCACACCGGGATTGGGACGCTGCCGATCGTGTGGTACGGAACGCCGGAGCAGAAGCAGAAGTACCTGCCGAAGCTGGGGTCGGGCGAGTGGGTCGGCGCGTATGCGCTGTCGGAGTCGACGAGCGGATCGGACGCGTTGAATGCGCGGACGCGGGCGGTGCTCTCGGCCGATGGCACCACCTACACACTGAACGGCGAGAAGATGTGGATCACGAACGGTGGCATCGCGGACCTGTATACGGTGTTCGCAAAATGTGCCGTGCCCGGAACGAACGAGGAGAAGCTGACGGCCTTCCTAATCGAGCGAGGGACGCCGGGGTTCACGTCGGGGCATGAAGAACACAAGCTGGGCATCCGCGGGTCGTCGACGACGCCGCTGATTCTCGCGGACTGCAAAATTCCCGTGGCGAACCTGCTGGGCGAGGTGGGCAAGGGACACCACATCGCATTCAACGTGCTGAACATTGGGCGGTACAAGCTTGGCGCCACCGTTCTGGGCGCGTCGAAGGTAGCGCTGGGCCAGGGCATCCGCTACGCCAAGGAGCGCAAGGCGTTCGGCAAGCCGATCAGCGACTTCGGCCTGATCCAGGAAAAGATCGCCGAATCCGCGGCCGCCATTTTTGCCGGCGAGGCGCTGTGCTACCGGACCGTGGGCATGATCGACGCGGCGCTAGCGGGCGTGGCGAAGAATGATCATGCCGCTATTCAGAAGCGCATCGAGGACTATGCAGTCGAGTGCTCCATCGTGAAGGTATGGGCGTCGGAGATGTATGACCTGGTGGCCGACCACGTGGTGCAGATCTACGCCGGCTACGGCTACGTGGAGGAGTACCCGGCGGAGCGGCACTATCGCGATTCCCGCATCAACCGCATCTTCGAGGGCACCAACGAGATCAACCGGCTGATCATCAGCGGCTTCATTCTGAAGGCGGCCATGCAGGGCAAGCTGGCGCTGATGCCGGCGATCAAGACGGTGATGGACGAAGTGATGGCGGGCCCGGTCGCGAAGGAAGAGCGCGAAGGCGCGCTGGCGGCCGAGTTCGACATGCTGGCGAATGCGAAGAAGCTGACGCTGTTTACCGCCGGTGCGGCGACGCAGAAGTACATGATGAAGATCGCCGATGAGCAGGAGGTGATGGCCGCGCTCGCGGACATGATCATCGAGGTGTTCGCGATGGAGAGCGCATTGCTGCGGGCAGAGAAGATCGCGGCCAGGTCTCCCGCGGCCGCGGCGATGCCGGTGGTGCTGGCGCGACTGTATGCGGCGAAGGCGATGAACACGCTGGAGCTGGCTGCGCGGCGCATAATTGCCGCGGTGGCCGAGGGCGATATGCTGCGCACGCAGATGGCAATCCTGCGGCGGTTGGCGAAGCATGAGCCGGCGGATACGATTGCCCTGGGACGGGAGGCAGCCCAGCACATGATCAAAGCGGGAAAGTATTCTCTGTAAAGCCCGGCCACCGCGACCTTTTCCAATCTTATTGGTCTAAGCTTGTAAGCCGGATAGAAGGAATCCTCGTCTCAGTCTTCGCAGTGTTGTTTCCCTCTCGCCTGGCCGTGTTTCACGGTGCAGCTGTACTTTGGAAAAAACGTGATCGAACAAAAGGATTTGTCCATGCGTGGTTCCTCCCCTTTCCGGCTTCTAGTCCTCTCTGCCGTATGTGCAATCGGGCTCTCAGGAATTGGCGTTCCGGCGGCTTCGGCCACAGTTCAGAACCGCATAGCTGCCACCATCTCGAATGGCAGTTCCAGCGAGATTCCTAACTCAGTCCATCCACGAGTAGCCCAGGCGACCGATCTGGGTGCGACCCCCTCGGAAACTCCTCTGCAGATGTCGTTGCGCTTTACCATGTCGGCCGACCAGCAGGCCGCGCTCGACCAGTTGCTGGTGGACCAGCAGAATCCGGCCTCGCCGAGCTATCATCAGTGGCTGACGCCGACGCAGTATGCAGCGCACTTTGGACTCAGCAGCGCCGACCTGGCCAAGGTCACGGCCTGGCTCAGCAGCCAGGGGTTCACCGTGACCGGCGTCGCCAATGGCGGCATGTTCGTTACCTTCAGCGGCACGGTGGCACAGGCACAGACCGCCTTCTCGACCAGCATTCATAACCTTTCCGTGAACGGCGAATCTCACTTCGCCAACGTGACCAATGCGTCGGTGCCGGGCGCGCTGGCGAGTGTGGTGGGCGCGGTCACGGGCCTGCACAACTTCCGGATGAAGCCGCACCTGCGGGCGAGCTCCGTCGCGAATCCGCAGTTCACTTCGTCGGTCTCGGGCAGCCACTACCTCGCTCCCGGGGACATCTACACCATCTACGACGTGAATCCACTGCTGACGGCAGGGCTGAATGGCGCGGGCATCGGGACCGGAGGCAATTGCCACAGTGTTCCCGCAGGAACCACGTGCGGCGACATTGCGGTGATGGGCCAGGTCGACATCCTCCCGACGGATATTTCCGCGTTCCGTTCCGCATCCGGGCTGAGCACCACCAATCTGCCGGTCACGGTGCATGAAGGCGGCGATCCAGGCTCTCCGACCTGCACCACCAACAACTGCTCCCCCAACGACAGCGATCTCGCCGAGTCTTCGATCGATCTGGAGTGGTCCGGGGCGATGGCGCCGTCGGCCAGTGTTCTGTTTGTCAACGGCCCCGACGTGTTGGTGAATGCATTGACCCAGGCCATCGATCAGAACCTGGCGCCGATTCTTACGCTGAGCTACGGAAACTGCGAAGCCGCGTGGGGCTCAACAGAACTGAACTCGTTCAATCAACTCTTCCAGCAGGCCAACGCGCAGGGCCAGACAATTCTCTCCGCGGCAGGCGACGTCGGTGCGACCGACTGCGATGCCGGCACCTCTGCGGTCGAGGGACTGACGGTCGATTTCCCGTCGGCTTCTCCCTCCGTCACCAGCCTGGGCGGTACACAGTTCAGCACGACCAGCACGAACTGGAACACCAACAGCTCCAGCACCACGGCCAATGCGGGTTCGGCGACTGGTTATATTCCCGAGTCGGTCTGGAACGAGGACGCAGCAGGACAAACCTTCTCCTCCGGCGGCGGCGGCGTCAGTTCCTTCTTCTCCAAACCGGCGTGGCAGGTGGAGACCGGCCCGGCGGCCTTGACGACGCTGGTGAAGCCCGACGCCTCGCGCGACGTGCCGGACCTCGCTCTGGACGCGGCGGCCGGGGGCAGCGACATCCCCTACCTCTATTGCTCGCAGAGCTTCTGCACCAGCGGCTTCCGGAACTCGAGCAGCAACCTGCTGGTGGCGGGCGGCACCTCGTTTGACTCGCAGATCTTTGGCGGGATGCTCGCGCTGATCGAACAGAAAATCGGGTCGCGGATCGGTAATGCCAACCCGACCCTCTACGCTCTGGGCAACAGCACAGCCTTCTACAACACCACCAGCCTCAGCGTGTTCCACGACGTAACTTCCGGCAACAACGCCAACCCATGCACGGCCGGAACGCCGAACTGCGCGACCGGCGGGACCGAAGGCTACAACGCCGGCACGGGCTACGATCTGGCAACCGGGTGGGGTAGCGTCGACCTCAACAACCTTGCCACCGACTGGAAGCTGACCACGCCGCTGGGCCTCGGATCCACCGGAACGGCGGTTTCGGCAACCGCGCTGACGGCGTCGACGACGACGCCTTCGGTCGGCACCAACGTGACGCTGACCGCCACGGTCACCGGAAGCTCAGGAACGCCTACGGGCACTGTGCAGTTCCTGGTCAACAATGTCGCGGCCCCCGGGTCCAGTGCAGTGGCGTTGTCGAGTGGCGTGGCGACCTATACCTACGTCACCAGTTGCGCCAGCCTAGGCCAGCAGATGATGTCCGCGTCCTACTCGGGTGATGCAACATTCGCCGGCTCGAAGGGACCTATGCTGACTTCGGGATTTGGAACGCAGACGTCCAACGGATCCTTCGCCACGTCGCCGCTGATCGTCACTGTCAGTTCGACAACGTGTCCTGACTTCAGCCTCACGCCAAGCGCCTCCGGTGCGACCGCAAGCGGAGGTAATCTGAGCGTGGTCGTTGCCGCCGGCGCCAGCATCCCTGCCGTCACCGTTACGGCCGCTCCTGCCAATGGCTTCACCGGCACTGTGACCTTCACGACAACCGTTGCGACTTCGACGGGTATCAATCCCACCGTTGCCGTCTCCCCCGGGTCGGTGAATCTCACCTCCAGCGCTTCCGCGACGACAACCGTGACGATGTCTGGCATCACTGCGGAGTTGCGGTCACCTGGGCTGCCGGGCCACCTTGGCTCAGGTACGATGCTGGCGCGACACACTCCGAGCCGCATGCCCTGGTACGCAGGCTCAGGTGTGACCATCGCTTCCCTGCTCCTGTTGGTGATGCCGCGCCGGCGACGCCTGGGCGGGCTGCTGATGGTGGCCCTGGCAATTGCGATCGTCGGCGGGGTCAGCGGCTGCTCCAGCAACCAGACCGGACCTCCGCCCGTAAACCCAGACATCGGAACGTACGCGGTGACGGTGATCGGGACCTACACCAGTACGGGCGGCCAGGTCACGACTCATAGCTCAGTGATCACGTACACGATCAATTAGCCGAGTCTCTTACAGCTGCAACTTACACTTCACGGTCAAGAGGGTGGCGTTGCTCAACGGGCACGCCACCCTCGGCCATTGCCAGCGACGCCAGATATTCCTGCGCGCTGAAGGTGGGGCCGTCTTTGGGTGCACGGAGGTAGCGGCCGTCGGGTTGGAGCAGTCGGGCTTTGACATTGTCCTTCAGGTACGAGCCCAGAATCTCGTCGCGCAGGCGGGCCGAGAGAGCGGGGTCGTCGACCGGGAAGACCACTTCGCAGCGCTCGATCAAGTTGCGCGGCATCCAGTCCGCGCTGCCGCAGTAGATCTCGGGATGGCCAGCGTTGGCGAAGTTGAAGATGCGGCTGTGCTCGAGGAAGCGGCCGACGATGGAGCGTACCCGGATATGTTCGCTCATGCCCTTGACGCCGGGGCGCAGCGCGCACATGCCGCGGATGATCAGGTCGATCTCCACGCCGGCATTGGACGCTTCATACAAGGCCACCATGGTCGCGCGGTCGGTCAGCGCGTTCATCTTGGCGATGATCGCTGCGGGCTTGCCTGCCCTGGCGTGTTCCGTCTCGCGGGCGATCAGCTTCAGGATGGTCGGCGCCAGGTTAAGCGGTGCGACGAGCAGTGGCGAGTAGTCCTCGGACTCGGCCTTGGCCGTGAGATAACGGAAGACGGACTGCATGGCGGAGGTGACTTCCGGCCGCGCCGTCAGCAGGCTGATGTCGGTGTAGAAACGCGCCGTCACCGAGTTGTAGTTGCCCGTGCCCAGGTGAGCGTAGCGGCGAACCACGCCGTCGGGATCGCGGCGCACCACGAGGGCTAGTTTGCAGTGCGTCTTCAGGCCGAGGATGCCGTGGTAGACGCCCACGCCGGCGTCCTCCATTTCGCGCGCCCAACGGATGTTGGAAGCCTCATCGAAGCGCGCCATCAGCTCCACCACCACCGTAACTTCCTTCGACTGCGCAGCCTCGGTGAGCGCGGTGAACAGCGGCGAGGCCTCGCTGGTGCGGTAGAGCGTCTGCTCCATCGAGACGACCGCCGGGTCCGCAACTGCGGCTTCGACGAACTCCTCAACGGTCGAGTAGGAGTCGAACGGATGATGCAGCAGGATGTCCTTGGTGCGGAGTTCGTCGAAGAGGTTCGCCGACTTTGGACCAAGACGGACCCTGGTCCCATGAAACGAAGCAAACTTGAGGTCGGGCCGGTCGATCCCGCCGTAGAGGTTCATCAGGCGCAGCAGGTTGACCGGCCCCTTGGTGCGGTAGACCTGGGAGGGCTCAAGCTCGAAGTTGATGCGCAGCCGTTCGAGGATCTCTTCCGGCGCGCTGTATTCGATCTCCATGCGCACGGCATCGCCCTTGCGGCGATTGTGCAATTCGGATCGCACGCTCTCCAGCACGGAGCGCGACTCCTCTTCCTGTAGATACAGATTGCTGTTGCGCGTGACCCGGAACGGAGCGCGGGAAAGCACCTCATAGCCGCGAAACATGCGCTCCACCTGCGACTCGATCAGCTTGTGCAGCATGATGAAGTCGAAGCGGCCGGCTGCACTGGGCAGCGGCACCAGGCGCGGTACGGCACGCGGGACAGTGACCACGCCGAGCGCGGCCGGAGTCTTCGGTGTAGTCCGGGTGCCGCGTTTGGAACGCAGCAGCAGAGCGATGCAGAGCGCCTTGTTGAGCACTCTCGGGAACGGATGCGACGGGTCGATCGTGACCGGGGTCAGCAGCGGATCGACCTCAGTCTCGTAGAAGTTCAGCGCAAAGGCTCGCTGGCGTTCGTCGAGGTCACGCCAGGAAAGCAGGTGGATGTTCTCGGCACGCAGCGCCGGCATCAGCTCCTGGTTCCAGCAGTCGTACTGCGCGTCGACGAACTCGTGCATGACCACGTTCAACCGGTCCAGCCTTTGCTGAGGCGTTCGGCCGACCTCGTCCGGGGCCTGCGGCTGGTTGTTCGCATCCTCAATGTGCTGCAACAGGCCGGCCACGCGAATCTCAATGAACTCATCGAGATTGCTAGCCGTGATGGCGAGAAACTTCACGCGTTCCAGCAGCGGATTGGTCTGGTCCTCGGCCTCTTCGAGCACACGGTAGTTGAAGCGCATCCAGGATTCGTCGCGCCCGAAGAACTGGCTCTCGGCGGCCGGGGCGCCATTGTTTTCAGGCTTCGGAGCACTCCTGCCTGCGGCGGATTGACTGCCTCGGTTCGATTTCGCGGAAGTTTTCGTTTTGCTCATAATCGCCAATAGGACACTATTGCACGATCGACCATTGCAAGCGTAACGGACTGGTCAATTCGGGCAGGTGCCTGCGGCGGTAACCCTCTCCACTGAAACGCGATAGCGGGGCCGGTGTGCTGAGAGAGCCGGGCTGAACGGTTCGCAGTCTCTGACCACTGAAGAGGATTTGGCCTTACAATATTTCAAAACGGCCCATGGCAGTGAACCTAACGTAAGTTATTGAAGTCGGCTATTTTACAAATTCCGGAGCCGAGGGCATCTTTGTACGAGAATTGCCCCTGCACCGCCCCAGGACATTGCAACCTATGAAGATCAGTCAGCTCGGCACTTCCAATTTGTGGCTCTCCCCGATCGGTTTCGGCTCGTGGGCCGTAGGCGGCGGCGACTGGGCCCATTCCTGGGGACCACAGGATGACAATGCCTCCATCGCCGCGATTCACAAGGCCATCGACCTGGGCATGAACTGGATCGACACGGCCGCCGTCTACGGGCTGGGCCACTCGGAAGAGATCGTTGGCCGGGCGGTCAAAGAGTCATCCATCAAGCCCTTTATCTTCACCAAGTGCGGCATGGTGTGGAACGAGAAGCGCGAGATCAAGCGCACCCTGGCCCAGATCCGCAGCGAGTGCGAGGCCAGCCTGCGCCGCCTGCAGGTAGAGACCATCGACCTCTACCAGATCCACTGGCCGGTGGAAGGCGAGGACACGCTGGAAGCCTGGAGCACCATGAACGACCTGCGCCACGAAGGCAAGGTGCGCTACATCGGCGTCTCGAACTTCCCGGCGGCGGAGATGGAGCGCTGCCTCGACGTCGCGCGCATCACTTCACTGCAGCCGCCCTACTCGATGATCAACCGCAGCGTCGAGAAGGAGATTCTGCCCTACTGCCACGAACACAACATCGGCGTCATCAGCTACGCGCCCATGCACTCCGGCCTGCTGACCGGCGCCATGACGAAGGAGCGTGTCGCCAACCTGCCGCCTGACGACTTCCGCCGCAACGCGAAGAATTACCAGGAGCCGCAACTGACGCGGAACCTCGCCATCGCGGACTTCATCAAGCAGATTGGCGCGCGTCACGGAGTTTCGGCTGGAGTGATCGCCATTACGTGGGTGCTGGCCAACCCCGCTATCACCGGGGCGATCGTTGGCGGACGCAGCCCCGAACAGGTGCAGGACATCTGGCCCGCCGCGAAGTTCCACCTCTCGCACGATGAGGTGCAGGAGATCAACGCGTTTCTCGATGCGCCTCAGGAACGCTGATCTTTGGCGGTTGAAGCATGGGCTTAGGACGTTGAACTGTATGCGCTTGGCGCACGTTGCGGCCTTGCGTCGAAGCGCTTCCGGCTGGTTACTTTTTCCCCCGGATGTGTTGCAGGGATGCAACTAATGTGCCATCGTATGAGGTCAACAGAGCTGTCACAATGGCTCATGTAGCATACACTTTGGTAACCACAAAACACTCAGAGTATTGTGGTTCTCAAAGGGAGGCAACTTGGCGGAGTGGCAAAAACCTGTTGAGAGGAATGCCCTCCGTACCGCGGTCCGCTTTCCGCTCAGGCTCGCCCTCCATCTGATGACGGAAGAAGGAGTGGTCGAAGCGACCACCAGGGACATCTCCTCGAATGGCCTTCTTTTCGTAACCAATTCCCTGCCGAAGGTTGGCAGCAACATCGAGTTCACGATGAGTATGCCCTCCGAAGTGATGGGTTGGGACAACGATGTTGCGATCCACTGCATCGGACGGGTCGTTCGCCATCATGTTTCGGATCATGAATCGATGGCAGCGGCGGTGATTGACCAGTACTTCCTTAAGGCCTGACGATGACGCTGAATCACAATTCGGACAACTCCAGCAACGGCGCAGCCGAGTCCAGTTCCGCCCCGGGCATTCGCGTTATCCTCGCCGACTCGCAGGCAATCTACCGCGTCGGCATGAAGAAGGTCTTCGCGCTCGAAGACGACATTCGCGTGGTGGCACAGGCGGAAACGCTTGCCAACCTGCATGCCGCCCTGCAGCGCTATCCCACCGATGTGGTCCTGCTCGAAGGCCAGTTGATCGCAGGCACCATCGATGCGATTCCGGACCTGGTGAAGCGCTCGCCCGACGCCAAGCTGATCGTCCAGGTGGTCGAGGCCGACGAAGCCAACATCGTAGAACTCTATCGCCGCGGAGTGCGTGGTGTTGTGCCGCGTTCCATCTCTCCCGACCTTCTGATCAAGTGTGTCCGCAAGATCGCCGACGGCGAGACCTGGATCGACAATCAGTCCATCAGCTGGGTCATCGAGGCCTATCGCTCGCAGGCCAGTTCCCTCACCAATCCGCGCGTGCAGCCCAAGCTCTCCAAGAAGGAGCTGGCAATCATCAGCTGCATCACGCGCGGCATGCGTAACAAGGAAATCGCCTACCAGATCGGCACTACCGAGCAGGTCATCAAGAACTACCTGCGCAAGGTGTACGACAAGCTGGGCGTCTCCGACCGCCTCGAACTCGCGCTCTACTGCCTGCATCATCAGTTGCTGAAGAGCTACATGCAGGAGCCAGAGAACATCCCGATGCCGCCGCAGGTTCAGGTGACGCCGCTTCGCGCCAAGATGTAGTCTCCCCTGCCGGATGGTAGCATTCGGCGATGGCTCTTCTCAGTCGATTCCGCACCCTCACCCGGGTTCAGCGCAATACTTTCGCCGCCTGCTTTCTCGGCTGGACGCTCGATGCGTTCGACTTTTTCCTGCTCACATTCTGTCTGACTGCGATCGCCACCGACTTCCATGTCGGGCGCAAGCAGGTCGCGGAAGCTCTCTTCTGGACGCTGGTGATGCGGCCCGTTGGCGCGTTCCTGTTTGGCGCGATGGCCGAGAAGTACGGCCGCCGGCCCACGCTGATGGTCAACATCATCGCATTCTCCTTCTTCGAACTGGCCTCGGCGTTTGCCCCCACCCTGCCTATCTTTCTCGCCTGCCGCGCGCTGTTCGGCATCGCCATGGGTGGAGTGTGGGGCGTGGGCGCTGCACTGGCGCTGGAGACGCTGCCCGCGGAGGGACGCGGCTTCTTCTCCGGCCTGCTGCAGGAGGGCTACGTCATTGGTAATCTGCTGGCCGCGGCACTCTACGGCGTGCTGTTTTCGCACCTGCATGGGACGGGCTTTCTCACGAATTGGCGGGTGCTGTTCATGATCGGCGCGCTGCCCTCGCTGCTGGTCTTCCACCTGCGCTTCAACGTCGAGGAGTCGCCCGCCTGGCTGGCCAGCCACACGACCGCGGGCGTCGACGGAGGCAAGGCCACGCGGCCGGCCACGGACTGGGGCTCACTGGCCGCCTACCTGCCGCGATTCCTGTTCATTGTGCTGCTGATGACGGCGTTCACGTCGTTCTCGCACGGCACGCAGGATCTGTACCCGTCCTTCCTGCAGGACCATAAACTGAGTGACTCGGTGGTTGGCCTGATCGCTGCCATCGGAAACCTCGGCGCGCTGATTGGCGGCATCTGCTGCGGCACTTTCTCCGAGAAATTCGGCCGCCGCAAGACCATCGTGTGTGCTGCCCTGCTCGCGATTCCCATGATTCCGCTATGGGCGTGGTCGCACACCGTGGTGATGCTCGCGTGTGGCGGATTCCTGATGCAGGTGATGGTGCAGGGCGCTTGGGGCATCATCCCTGCCCACTTGAACGAACTCTGCCCGGCGCCGGTGCGCGCCATCATGCCCGGCTTCGCCTACCAGCTTGGCAACCTGCTGTCATCGCGCAACTCGGTTTTCCAGACGGAGTACGCGAACGCCCACAACCATGGGCAACTCAACGTCGCGCTTTCGGGAACCGTAGTGATCGTCGCGATCGCGGTTGCCACGATCACTTCGCTGGGGCCGGAGGCAAAGGGCACCGACATGAGCGGCGAAGTGGTTCCATTGGCCGCTGAGACGAAGTAGCTCCCGTTTTGCGCTACGCCATCACGCGGGCCGCGGCACGCACGGTCTGCCGCCGCACGGTCAGTGCCTCGATGCGGTCGCGTCGCACGGCGTACCCAGACCCGATGCCATCCGGCACCGCGATCTCGCCCTTCGCGCTGACCACCACCTCGGGCTCGATGATGTCCTCGGTCCAGTAGCGCTTCGACGCCGAGACGTCCCCCGGCAGCGAGAAGTTGGGCAGCGACGAGAGCGCAATGTTGTGGGCACGCCCAATGCCCGTCTCCAGCATTCCGCCGCACCAGACGGGAACGCCGCGCTCGGCGGTCGCGTTGTGCACGGCGATGGCCTCCGAGAAGCCGCCCACGCGGCCGACTTTGATGTTGATAATCCGGCACGATTCCATGTCGATCGCTGCCAGCGCATCGCGGCGGTTGCGGATCGATTCATCCAGGCAGATTGCCGTGTCGACGCGCTTCTGCAGCATGGAGTGGAAGTAGAAATCGTCGTACCAGAGCGGCTGCTCGATCATCAGCAGGTTGAACTGGTCCCACTCCGCAATGTGCTCGATGTCGACCACGCGGTAGGCGGAGTTGGCATCGCAACTCAGCATGATCTCCGGCCAGCGCTTGCGCACCTGCTCGAAGATCTTCGTATCCCAGCCCGGCTTGCACTTCAGCTTGATGCGCTGGTAGCCGGCGTCGAGTGCCTCGGCGATCTTGTCCATCAGCGCCGACGACGACGGCTGAATGCCGATCGACACGCCACAGGGAATGACCCTGCGCGTTCCGCCGAGCAGTTCGGACAGCGAGATCTTCTTCTTCTGCGCTTCCAGATCCCACACCGCATTCTCGAGTGCGGCCTTGGCCATCCGGTGCCCGCGCACCTGGCGGAACAGCGCCGGACAGCTTCCCCCGCCGACGACCTCCGCGCCAACCAGCCGCGGCGCCAGCTCCGTCTCGGTGACAATCCAGGCCGTGTCGACGCTTTCCTCGGAGTAATACGGATGCTCTCCGGCGACGCACTCGCCCCACGCGGTCAGCCCGTCGGACTCAATCTCGACCAGTAGAATGCGGCGGCCGGTGGTTATACCAAAACTTGTCTCAAAGGGATGGGCAAGCGGGAGATTGATCTCGCGCAAATGCACTGCATCGATGGTCAGCATTTAGATGTCGTCCTGTCGTGCGTGTTTTGCTGATTCGTATTGTCGGTTAGCTGCCTGTGCATCTTCAAGTCCGCTGACAGGGCCGAGGAGAAAACAACCATCGCCGGCCGGGCTGCGCTCGTAGCCGGTGATGGCCAGCCCGCGCGCGAATGCCGATTCAAGCGCAAGCCGATTGCTGGACTGTAGCGACTGTGCCAGCTTACGCCGGTCCGGGCTTCGTTTCCAGTCGTAGATCGCGGCGGGGACGTCGACGTGTTCCTCGACTACCGCCGTTTCTTCGCCCGGAATCTCGCCCAGAATTCGCGCCACGCGGCTTGATTTCAGCCACCACTCCGCAACCAGGCGGTCGGTCGGCAGCCCTCCCTGCAGCGGCGACGTCGACGGCCCATAGAAATCGGGGATGTAGCGCCGGGAAATCGCCCCGAGTCGCGCCATGTTCAGATGTGCATTCTTGATCTCCAGTGGGTCGAATGTCCATTCCATCCGGTCGAAGCCGCGCGCCAGGGCATCGCTGCGCTGGGCCAGCTTCAGCCGCCGCCCCAGGCCGTGGTTGCGGTACTCGGGCAACACGGCCAGCATGTGGGAGTGCAGATACGGCTGGCCGTCGCGATACCCCGGCAACGCCATCGCAAAGCCGACCATCACGTCGCGGTCGAACGCGCCGATCACCTGGCCGCCGATCGCGTCCGCCACGATGAAGACGCGCTTCGGAATCAGATCGCCGTCGCTGTATCCCCATACCGCAAGCTGCAACTCCACGCAGCGCTCAAAGTCCGCCAGCGACGCCGCGGATGCAATCCGCATCTCGTTCGCAGGAGCTTCTGCTTCCGTACTCTTCTGTTCGGTCATACTCATACGCTCAACCCGCGGACTCCTTTTTCGCCTGGTTCCACAGCGCGTCCAACTCGGCAGGGCCCAGGGCCGCCAGCGCGTCGAAGCCTCCCGCAGCCTGCTCGATCGCGCGGAAGCGCCGCCGGAATTTCGCGTTCGCAACACGCAGTGCGGACTCTGCATCTACCTTCAAGTGTCGCGCGAGACTTGTTACTGTAAATAGCAGATCCCCAAGCTCTTCCTCGACCAGAGCGTGCTCCGCCGTATCGACCTTACCAACCTCAATCTGCAGCTCGCCAATCTCCTCCTGGAGCTTCGTAAACACCCCTTGCACGTCCGGCCAGTCGAATCCTACCTTGGCCGCGCGCGATCCCATCTTGCCCGCTTCGAGCATCGGGCATGGTGCGTGGAATGTCATCCAATCCAGAAGCGCTGTCCGTCTTCCCGGCCGCAGCCTCTGCCTTCTCCGCCCGCTTGATCTGATCCCAGTTGCGCAGCACGGCGTCGGCATCGGTGGCCTCAGCCAGCCTGCCGTCCACCGGGAAGATGTGGGGATGCCGCCGTACCAGCTTCGCGTTCAGGTTGGCCGCGACGTCGTGGATGTCGAAATGACCTGCCTCCGACGCCATCTGCGCATAGAACAGCACCTGCAGCAACAGGTCGCCCAATTCATCCTTCAGGTCCGGCCAGTCGCGCCGCTCGATCGCGTCGAAGACCTCGTAAGTCTCTTCCAGCGTGTGCCGCTTGATGCTGTCAAAGGTCTGCTCGCGGTCCCAGGGGCACCCGCCCGGACCGCGCAGCCGCGCCATGATCGAGATGGCCTCCGCAAGCGGGCCCGATGAGCGCACTTCCGCCGCTTGCGGGATTTGGGCTGTCTCGACTCCGGCCATACTTCTACTTTACTCCGAGGTGAAGCCCCGCAGACGGAAAGACGCGCCCGGCATGACCGAGCGCGTCGTGACTTCATCGAAACGTAAATCCATTAGCCCAGGATTATTCGCCGCCCGATGAAGCAGCTGGTGCCGCCGAGCCCTGGTCCATGTTGGACAGGAGCTTGATCTCGACACGGCGGTTCTGAGCACGACCATCGCGGGTGTGATTGTCGGCGACCGGGTTATCCTTGCCGATGCCGATCAGGTAGAACTTGTGCGGCGGAATGTTGTACTTGGTCGAAAGGTAGGTTACGACCGCGTCTGCACGCCGATTGCTCAACTGGTAGTTGTACTGCGCATCACCTACCGAGTCCGTACCGCCGGTCAGCGCGATAAGGTAACCACGCGTGTTCGGAAGGTTGGTCGCGATCTGGTCCAGCTGATCCTTGTCGTCCTTGGTCAGCACGCTCTTGTCGAAGCCGAAGGTTACGCTCACGTCGGACAACTGCTTGTAGTTATCCAGGTTGGCAATCACGCCCTGCAGCGAATCGACACGATTGACGGCCTCGGTCGCGGCCTGGCCCGCCTGGTCCGCCGACTGACCGGCTGCCTGCGCATGCTGGTCGGCAGTGTCTGCCGCGGACTGCGCCTGCGTAATGCCGGCCTGCGCGCGCTGGTCGGTATCCTGAATGGCGCGGTGATCCTGTGCGGTCTTGGCGTCGAGCTCGTTGGTCTGCTGGATCAGCGGGCCAGTCTGCGAGCGGACATAATTCTTGGTCGAGCAGCCGGTCGCCAAGGTAATCGCTAGCGCACTCGCCAGAATTGCGGTACCGGGAATGTTGCTGAATGATTTGCGGGTTACAAGGGCGAAACGGGATTCGTTGGAATCGTGGCTCATGATCAGTTCTCTCCTGGGGCAAAGCGCTTATGGCCCTGGGCTTTGACACCCTTACCCACAGCAATCGCGATGCCAATCGGGTAACGCTGCGTATGTCGCTGAAACGATTACTTATCTCGACCTTCTTCCTGAGCGCCGCCATGTGCTTTGGCCGGTAAGATTTGCTCGCTCGTGCGTCAAACTTTCGCAACCGCCGAACGGTTGCCCGGCTCAAACCTTCTGTCTGCGTTCCGCTAAACTTAATTCTGCGGCCCCCCATGGATCTCCTCGCAAAAATCCGCACCCTGCCCACGTCACCCGGCTGCTATCTCTACAAGAATGCCGAGGGCGAGGTGATCTATGTCGGCAAGGCGAAGAACCTGCGCGCCCGCGTCCGCTCCTACTTCCTCGAAGCCTCCCAGGCAAACGCCAAGACCGGCTCGCTGATGCGCGAGGCCGTCGACCTCGACTACATCACCGTGGCCAACGAGCACGAGGCGCTCGCGCTCGAGAACAACCTCATCAAGCAGCGCAAGCCGCGCTTCAACATCCTGCTGCGCGACGACAAGACCTACCCCTACATCAAGCTCACGCTTACCGACCGCTACCCCAAGGTCTTCGTCACGCGCCGCCTGCGCAAGGACGGCAGCGCCTACTTCGGCCCCTACTTCCCCGGCAACCTGGCCCACCGGCTGGTCGACCTCATCCACCGCAGCTTTCTCATCCCCAGCTGCAAGGTCGACCTCTCGCGTTATCACCCACGAGCCTGCCTGCAGTACTACATCAAGCGCTGCCTCGGCCCGTGCGTCGAAGGCCTCACTACGCCCGAGGCCTACGCGCAGACCGTCCGCGACGTGCAGCTCTTCCTCGACGGCAAGCCGAGCGAACTGGAATCGCGCCTCACCACACGCATGAACGAGGCCGCGGAAGCCGAGCAGTACGAACTCGCCGGCCGCCTGCGCGACCAGATCATCACGGTCCACCAGATGCACGACAAGCAGCGCATCGCCACCACGGATAACGAGGATGCCGACGTCTTCGGCTATCACTACGAGAATGGCATGCTGGCCGTGAACCTCTTCCACATGCGGCGCGGCAAGATCGTCGACCGCCGCGACTTCTTCTGGGAAGACCTGCCGGAGTTTATTGACGACACAGATCCGGGTGCCTCAGGTTCGACGGCTTCATCGTCGACCCTGGGGTTATCACCAGACCCCTGCGCCGAGCCCGAAACCGAAGAAGTTCTTCCCTGCCTCGATCCCGACCCCACCGAATTCGCGCCCGAAATCACGGCCGATTCCCCCATCGCCGAAGAGCACTCGATACTCACAGACCCAACTAACAACCAGCAACTAACAACGAACAACTTCTCTCCCGCCGCCTTCTTCTCCTCTCTCCTCAAGCAGCTCTACCTCGACCAGAACTACATCCCCCGCACCGTTCTCGTCCCCGTCGATTTCCCCGACCGCGCTCCGCTAGCCGAACTGCTGACGGAGCGGACAGGGCGCCGCATGGAGATCCTGGTGCCGCAGCGCGGCGAGAAGCGTTCGCTGGTCGATCTCGTCTGTCTGAATGCGAAGCAATCCTACGACCAGCGCTTCCGCGTGCTGCAGCCCGGCATGAAGGCCATCCAGGAATCGCTACAGGACCTGCTGACGCTGGACGCATTGCCTCGTCGCATCGAGTGCTTCGACATCTCGCACATCCAGGGCGCGGAGACGGTCGCGTCCATGGTCGTCTGGGAAGACGGCGCCATGAAGAAGTCCGACTACCGCAAGTTCCAGGTGAAGACCGTCACCGGCGTGGACGACTTTGCCGCGATGCACGAGGTCGTCGGCCGCCGGTACAAGAGGCTGTTCGACGAGAAGAAGGCGATGCCGTCCATCATTCTGATCGATGGCGGCCTCGGCCAACTTCACGCCGCCGCCGAAGCGCTCGCCGAGATCGGCATCCAGCCCGGAACGCCCGAACAGCCCGCGCTCGCGTCCATTGCCAAGCGCGAGGAGATCATCTACGTCTACGGCCAGGAGTCCGACCCCATCGTGCTGGATCGCCGCTCGCCCGTGCTGCATCTCATCCAAAAGGTACGCGACGAGAGCCACCGGTTCGCTGTTACCTATCACCGCAAGCGCCGCGAGATGCGCGATCGCGACTCGGAACTGGATGCAATCCCGGGCGTCGGTCCCCGCACCCGCCAACGCCTGCTGGAGCACTTCGGCAGCGTCCGCGGCATTCGCCAGGCCGGCCCCGACGCGCTGACGGCAGTGGTGAACGCAACGACGGCGGAAAAAATTCGGCGTCACTTCGAGAACGAAAGCGAGCCTGAGGAGAAAGTTGCGTTGCGTGTGCTGAGCTGAACACCGGAAAGTGGTCCAACCTGCGCGGTCAAACCAGACAACTGGAAAATCCACTGGCGCGCACTAGAATGGAGCTTATGACGATTGCCAGTGTTACCCCGAATTTGTCGCAGATCAGCCAGGAGCAGGCCCACGAGGCTCCGTTCGTCAACGAACCGTTTCTCGACTTCACTGACGGGTCGACGAAGCGCTCCATGCAGGAGGCTCTCGCCACAGTCAAGGCCAGGCTGGGCAACGAGTACGACCTGGTCATCGGTGGCAAGCGCGTGCGGACCGTCGCGAAGATTACGTCGATCAATCCGGCGCGTCCCAGTGAAGTCGTCGGCGTGCACCAGATGGCCGGCGCAGAGCACGTCGAAACGGCGATGAAGGCCGCGCAGGAGGCGTTTGCGACGTGGAGCCGCGTGCCTGCCCAGGAGCGCGCTGCCCTGCTCTTCCGCACCGCCGATCTGGTCCGCGAGCGGAAGTTCGAAATGTGCGCGTGGCTGACCTACGAGGTCGGCAAGAACTGGGCCGAAGCAGACGCCGACGTAGGCGAAACCATCGACTTCCTCGAGTTCTACGGCCGCGAAGCGCTGCGACTCGACCGTGCCACCACACCGATCCAGATGCCCGGAGAACGTAACCTGCTGCGTTACATTCCGCTGGGCGTGGGTGCTGTGATTCCGCCGTGGAACTTCCCGCTGGCCATCATGGCCGGCATGACCGCCGCCGCCATCGTCTGCGGCAACACGGTCATCCTGAAGCCCTCGGGCGACTCCCCCACCATCGCTGCAATCTTCTTCAGCCTGCTCGAAGAAGCCGGCCTGCCGGACGGCGTAGTCAACTTCTGCCCCGGCGCGGGCGCGAGGTTCGGCTCTGCCATCGTCGCCCATCCGCAGACGCGTTTCATCGCCTTCACCGGATCGAAGGCAGTCGGCCTCGACATCCACGAGAGTGCAGCCAAGGCCAAGCCCGGGCAGAAGTTCATCAAGCGCACCGTGCTCGAGATGGGCGGCAAGGATTCGATCATTGTCGAGGCGGACTGCGACATCGAGGCCGCGGTCGAGGGCGTCGTCGCCAGCGCGTTCGGCTTCAATGGCCAGAAGTGTTCGGCCTGCTCGCGCGCCATTGTCGCCGCGGAAATCTACGACAACTTCTGCGAGCGGCTCGTGGATCGCGTCTCTACGATCAAGCAGGGCGATCCCGTCGAGAACTTCTATGCCGGCCCGGTCGTCAGCCAGGGCGCTTACAAACAGATCCTCGAGTACATCGAGATCGGCAAATCGGAAGGGCGCCTGCTCGCCGGCGGCCATGCCGTCGAGACGCCCGAAGGCGGCTACTACATCGCGCCAACGGTCATCGCGGACATCGCGCCAACCGCGCGCATCTCGCTCGAAGAAATCTTCGGACCGGTGCTCGCCGTCATCAAGTCGACCAGCTTCGATGACGCGCTCGCCATCGCCAACAACACCGAGTACGGCCTCACCGGCGCCATCTACACTGGGTCGCGCGCCAGACTGACGCGCGCCAGCGAGGAGTTCTTCGTCGGCAATCTCTACCTCAACCGCAAGTGCACCGGCGCGATGGTGGGTGCGCATCCCTTCGGCGGCTTCAACATGAGCGGCACCGACTCGAAGGCCGGCGGCCCTGACTATCTGCTCCTCTTCACGCAGGCCAAGAGCATCGCCGAAAAGCTGGGCACTGCGAGCCGCGAAGCTGAGGAAGAGTCGGAGCGCATGGGAATCTAACTGCGCCGGCTCTACCGCGGCGGTGCGCCGGCGAACGCGCTCGAACGAGTCGTCAGGCTGCGCGCATCCACGATGGAATTCGCCTGCTTCACCTCGCGCTCCACTGTAGCTGCTGCCTCCATCTGTCCGCGTGCCCGCAGAAACTTGGCGTAGTTGGCGATTGCATCGACGTAGGCCGGATGCCCCCAGCCGAGGTCGAGCTTCATGCGCGCAGTTCCCCGCTGCATCCACGTTCCTGCGTCCACCAGATCGCCACTGCGCCAATACGCGTTGCCGAGCACATACGACGCGATACCCGCGGACAGGCTGTCCGCTCCGAAACTGGACTCAGCGATAGCGACCGCATCCTTCAGCATTGGAATCGCCCGCATAGAATCATGAGTCTCGCTGAGCGCGGTACCCAGAATCTGCCGGATCGCAACCCGGTCCGTCGGAGTCACCTGTGGGTTGTTTCCGACGATCGCGTAAGAACGCTGCCCAAAATCCACCGCTTTCTTGTACTGCCGCTCCTTGACGTAAAGCGAGGCAAGGTCCGTCCAGGTGAGAGCCAGCCCGACCGGATCTCCAATGCTTTCACGAATCTTCAGGGCCTCTAGATGGTCTTTCTCCGCCTCGCGCGTACGTCCTGTAGCGATATGTAGCTCGGCCAGATGGCCAATCTCGTCGGCCAGTTGATCCTGCGGCCCATTCTGCCGCAGCATCACAATCGCCCGACGCATCGCGTCTTCGGCTTTCGGAAACATCGCCACGTCGTAATACATTCCACCCAACTGCACGTAAACCTTCACCAGGCTCGGGTCAGTATAGTGCTGCGCCTCTGCGCGACGAGCCACGCCCTCGTACTCTGCGATGACCTTCAGCAGCTCCGCCCTGTCGACGGAATCGACACCGCTGTGCGGCGTTGCTGCACTTGGCGTAGACACGCTGACGCCCTCTTGTTGACCATTCGCCGGTATCCCAATCAAACCGATCGTCAGTACTGCGACCAGAGCATGCCTCATCACAACCTCCTCGGATGTTTCCTCGGCTATCCAATTGGCCCGCTTGCTGTTTTCCCGAACAAGAGCTTCTGTCGTGCGTTAAGACAAGGGGATCCCCGCGTCTGCAGCGGCATTTTTAAAATCCGCAGACGAGCCCTCTTTGCTATTCCGATAACGTCAGATTGAACCAGACCCGTTTGGTCTTCGTGCTGTCGGACATCTCCCAACCGCCGCCGGTTTCGTTTTTATCCGGCAGATTGCCTTGAGTTGTCTGTGCGTGTTCCGGTGTTTCGAATTGCGTTCCTGTGCTGACTCGATACGCAGCTTCTTTCCAGCTTGTTCCCTGCTCCAACAACTAAACATCGGCAGTTTCGGTTAACAACAGTTGTCCTGGCCCGTGTTTTGT